>JGI24712J26585_10000664_pt1 | contig 29191 bp, 17 predicted proteins | sample BioPla3DNA2_FD_26585 | JGI IMG/M metagenome (IMG submission 26585)
GGGCTTTCAATGGTAACAGTATTGTTTGAGGGAACTGGGTATAATTTAACATCACGCAATAGGTCATACTCTTCGATATTTAAAACATCAACATCAAAAGTGATGGTTACTTCATACTGTCCTGAACCTTGAACAGTTACCCCAGTCAACTTTTTTATTGGGTTACCTTCTTCNTCAACAGCAATTGCACCACCTTCAGTTACCAAGGTTGCGGCAACGGCATACGAACCAGATCTCAAGCTATCGAGAGTGATAACTCCGTCAACACCAGTGTTTTGCGTTATAAAATCCATTTGTACAAGTTCGCCATTTTCGTTGATATTAGGAACTCTAATTTCAACAGGGCTACCATATAGTGGTCTTATTTCTCCCGTGTCTCTCTTCTTTTGAAGCACTGTAACTTTTATGCCGCCTGTAGGTGATTCTCCATATTTATCAATTATTAACTCCATTGAAATATTTGTTTCCACTCCTGTCCAACCAACAGAATTATACCAACTGATAAGCAAATTGCTATAGAATGAGGGTTGTGTTACTTTGTCAGCACCGATAAAGAACCTTTCATCAGTAAAAAAACGAATCACAGCAGCATATGCATGACCCTCTTCAGTTGGCGTTATATTTTCAGAAACTCCGTCAGAAATAAATGGTAAGAATACCCAAGAGTCCACCATGGTTGAATCGATTGGAATTGAAGCACTTGATATAATTAGTTCTGTCAATTCAAATTCATTGTACTCATGGATTTCAGCGGTTAGATAAGCAACCTTTCCTGCTCTCCATATTTTCCAGTTATATGTATCGTTACTTATGTATGTGTTAATACCCCTTAATACATAAGGAGCGGGCGTTTCTGTACCGGGAATGTTTTCTGTTGGTGGGTCTAAGAAAAAAACAGCACCAATAGCTTCGCAGTCAGTCATGACAAATGGGCTAATACGATCTGTACCAGCTGTTTTGGGATTTGCGTAACTAAAAACATTTTCTGTAATATTAAAATTGTAACGATATACGTTATTATCAGGTACTTGATCCTCTTCTGCACCAGAAATAACGCCTTCGTAGTAGTATGAACCGACACTTTCAATTGTTTTAGGAATTTGGAAATTATGGGTTGCCACAAAAGAGGTATCAAACTCTCCTGATGCAATGCTGCTTACAACTGCAGATGTTTTTTCATCAAGAACGGTTCCGTCCTCTTTTACAACTTTTGTGGTAATTATAGCTTCATGAAATGACTCTCCTCCAAAGTTAACAGCAATTGCTCTTGAAGTTACAATTTCTTGAAATGCAAAGTATGGGTTGTAAAAAGGTGTGCCTGTAAATCTTTTTTGTAGTGTGGTGTAAAATCATTTCCTGAAAAATAGTTTGCCCATTTTTCATCTTTATAGTCAATCCAGTAGCCCATTATTCTGACATCGTATGGTTCTGGTTCATACATCACAAAATCGTCAACCATCCAATAGTAATGAGTTTCTCCTTTTATGTGTAGTCGAACATAAACAGTTGATTGATTTGCTGCAACATTACTAACTGATACTTCATATACACTTGGGTTTGTTACAGGTGTGGCATTAATAGATGCCTGATTTACATCATAACGAGCCCAGTTAACACTATCATTACTTATATACATTTTTGGTCCCACTTCAGCAGAGTAGTTTGCACAACAAAAACGGTGATACTGTTCGAAATAGATATTCACAGCATAATATTCTGTAGTACTAACAACTGGCATTTGAATATAAGAATTCATCGTTACATCATCTGATGTATCATGGTTACAGTTGTAGAAGTCAAGCTCAAACATAATAAACCCTTGTTCTCCTCCTGGTATATTGTCGCTGGTTGATTTAATCTTTATGCTATTGTTAGGAACATTCCAGTAGTATGAAGTATATGGACCTCGTGGTCCTTCAGTTGACCAGCGCCAGAAAAAGTTGTTTCCTGTAGCGTCAAACACACTCCATCCAGCTGGCATGTTTGCCGGAACAGCAACGCCATCAACGCTGGCAGCGCTCCAATCAGATGCGTTAAAATATTCCTCGAAAATAATATTACCTGCTACTCTATTTGTTCTGGTGGTAGTTTCCTGTTCGTTGTTTTGTGGTGCGTCTGTCATTTTTGACAAACGGCATTTAGGTTCGGCTAATCGTTGCGCAAAGAGCGAAAAGCCTACTACTAACATCATAATGATTAGTGTAAATTTCTTCATAATCAGCAGTTATTTAGGTTGATACAAGCAAAGCCAAATGTAAATATATAACTTTTAAAGAGTAAAAGCAAGTGTTTAATATAATGGTTGCTTTGGTTGTTGTTGAGTTTGTCGAAATATGAACTCAACGACCGTGAGAATAAAAAAAGGGAAGACTTTAAAGCCTCCCCTTTTTTATAATTAATTTGTTAGTTTGCTAAATTAATGTTTGATTAAGCGTTGTGTTGTTGAATTTCCGTTGTTATCAAACAATGTAACCATATAAACTCCTGTAGCATAGTCTGCAACAGAGATAGTTTGTACTTGTGTTGGATTTTCAATTGTTTCAACTACTTGTCCAACAATATTGCTAATAACTATTCTTGAAATGCTTACAGGGCTTTCAACAGTAACTGTGTTGTTTGAAGGAACAGGGTATAATTTAACACCACTCAACAGGTCATACTCTTCGATGCCAAAAACGTCAACATCAAAAGTAATAGTTACTTCATATTGTCCTGAACCTTGAACGGTTACACCTGTTCTTTTCCATATTTCGTAGCCTTCTTCGTCAACTTGAATTCCCTCACCACCTTCCATTGGTAGAGCTGCATATACAGCATATGTACCTGTTCTTAAGTTGTCAAAAGTAGCATATCCGTCAATATTAGAAGATTTTGTTACGAAATCAATTCCTGCAAATTCGTTATCTTCGTCAATAATAGGAACTCTAAGTTCAACAGGACTACTCCATATTGGTCTTATTTCTCCTGAAGTTTTGTGTTTTTGAAGTACTTGAACTTTTACTTCACCTCTAGGATCTTCCATATATTTGTCAATTACTACTTCCATTGAAATATTTGCTTCCATTCCTGTCCAACCAAGGCCACCAGCTAATCCTCCAATTTGAAGTATATTGGCATTATATGTAGGTTGTATCATTTTGTCAGCACCAACAAAGAATCTTAGACCACCAGTGGTAAAGCGAATCATTGCAAGATATTCATGACCCTGTTCGGTAGGTGTAATGTTTTCAGAAGCACCGTCAGTAATAAATGGCAAGAATACCCATGAGTTTACTGTAGTTGAATCAATTGGAACTGCTGCACTTTGTATTACAGGCGCTTCCAAATCATAAGAAAATCCTCCTTCACCATCAGGAATACCCTCATAAATAACTGCAGTTAGGTAAGCAAAATCACCAGCTCTCCAAATATCCCAGTTATATCCATCGTTATTAATGTGAGTATTAATACCTCTTAATACGAAAGGAGCGGGTACTTCTGTACCTGGAATGTTCTCTGTTGGAGGATCTAAGTAGAAGATAACACCAATACCGTCACCGTCAACGGAAGTTGTATAGCTAAATGGACTTTGGCGGTCAGAAAAGGCTGTTTTTGGATCTGCATAACCAATAACGTTTTCAGTAATATGGAAATCATAACGATAAGCGTTATTCTCGGGAGCTAGATCTTCTTCTGAACCAGAAACAAGTCCATCGTAATAGTACGATCCAACACTTTCAATTGTTTTTGGAATTTGGAAATTGTGAGTTGCCACAAAAGAGGTATCAAATGTTCCTGGTATGATAGAAGCTACAGTATTTGATACTTGTTCGTCAAGAACAGTTCCGTCTTCTTTTACAATTTTTGTAGTAATTTGAGCATTAGGAAATGCTAGTCCTCCAAAGTTGCTAATAATTGCTCTTGAGGTTGTGATTTTTTGAAATGCATAGTATGGGTTGTAAAAAGGTGTGCCTGTAAATCTTTTTTTCCAGCTAGGTCTCAAGACACCGTCTTTAAAATAACTTTCACCCCATTTTCCATCTCTGTAGTCAACCCAGTAACCCATTATTCTAGCATCGTATGGTTCTGGTTCATACATNACAAAATCGTCAACCTGCCAATAGTAATGAGATAATGCTTTTATGTGTAGTCGAACATAAACAGTTGTTTCATTAGCTGCAACATTACTAACAGCCATTTCATATACGCTTGGGTTTGTTGCAGGTGTAGCATTAATAGATGCTTGTTCTACATCAAATTCAGTCCAGGTAGTGTTGTCACTACTGATGTACAATTTTGGTCCTACTCCAGCTTCGTAACTAGCACAGCAGAATCGGTGATACTGTTCGAAACGAACGTTTACTGCACTGTTTTCTGTAGTCTCAATAGGTGGAAGCTGAATATAAGAATCCATTGCTATATCAGTTGATTCTCCTTCAGAAGTAGTGTTATAGAAGTCAAGCTCAAACATAATAAATCCTTGTTCTCCGCCTGGTGTGTTGTCGCTGGTTGATTTAATTCTTATGCTACTGTTAGGAACATTCCAGGGACTACTGGTATATGGACCACGTGGTCCTTCAGTTGACCAACGCCAGAAGAAGTTGTTTCCTGTTGCGTCAAATACACTCCATCCAGCTGGCATATTTGCCGGAACAGCAACGCCACCTTCGCTGGCTGCACTCCATTCTGACGCGTTAAAGTACTCTTCAAAAATAATATCACCAGGTGCTCTGTATGATCTGGTGGTAGTTTTTTGTTCGTCGTTTTGTGTAACGTCTGTCATTTTAGACTTACGATGTTGTAGATTGGTTAATCCTTGAGCAAAGGTCATTGAACCTACTACTAACATTCCAATAATTAGTGTAAATTTTTTCATAATTGATAATTGTTTAAATTAAACTAAGTCAAACACAAATATACATTAATTATTTTAATAAACAACTACGTGGTATAAAAAAATTTAGAAATTTGGATGAATCTCTCTTTTTTCATGGTTTTCTGCAGTTTTATTTTGGTAACTGGGTTTATACTTCGATCGGCTTAATAACCATTGAAGTGGTTATAACGTGTTGTGCGATATTAGTATCAATAAGTTCAGTTACAGAAGGTTAGATTGCATTGTAGTAGCTATCTCTTTCAATAGGTGTTTTTCCCTCTGCTTGTATCGCCAAGCATAACTCTTGTGTGGAGATTCCATCTTTACCGATATTTCCGGTTGTAGAGTAAATTTCGGTTGATTGGGATATTGTTCCATCTAGATCGTCAGCTCCGAATGATGTCATAAGAATAGCTTTTTGCAACCCTAACATGGGCCAATATGCTTTTATGTGTGGTATGTTGTCGAGAAAAATCCGTGAGATGGCATATGTCCGTAGGTCATCAATAATTGAAACTTCATTTGTTAAACCCAATTGGTTTTCTGATAAACGGTATTTTAGCGGGATAAAAGCATTAAAACCTTTTGTTTTGTCTTGCAGGTTACGAATGGCTTCAAGATGTTTTATGCGGTGTAGAGTGTTTTCAATGTGTCCGTATAGCATTGTGGCATTTGTGGTAATTCCAAGCATGTGTGCCACTTCGTGTATTTTTAACCAATCTTCGCCTGAAAGTTTATCGGGGCAGGCTATGTTTCTAATTTTGGAATCAAAAATTTCTGCACCGCCACCGGGCATTGATTGTAAACCGCTATTTACAAGTGCTTGCAAAACTTCCGTATAAGTTTTTCCTGATAGTTCGGATAAGTATTTGATCTCTTCGGCAGTCAGCCCTTTGCGATGTATTTTGGGGAATTGGGTGCGAATGGCGGAGAAAAGGGTTGTATAAAAATCTAAATTATAATCTGGGTGTAGCCCTCCAACAATATGAACTTCAGAGATGTCACCTGCTGCCTTAATTCTGTCTATTATTTGTTCGTGAGAGAGTTTATATGTGTCACTGTCGCCTTCTGTACGGCGATAGGAGCAGAACTTACATCTGTTTTGGCATATATTTGTTGGCTCGATATGTATGTTTTTAATGTAATATATGTTGTCACCGTTGAATTTGCGCCTTCTTATATCTGCCATAACAGCAAGCTCTCCCAATGTTGCATGTTCATATAAATATATGGCGTCATCGGTTGAAATACTTTGATGGAGTTTGATTTTATTGAAAATATCGTTATATGTAATCACTTTTGAAGTCCAGCTCTCAAATTATATTGTGCTTTTGCATCAGGTATAAAACAAAAAGAGTAGGAACACCTATTTAAGGTATTACTACTCTTTATGCTTATAGAAAATCTTTATGCTTTGTGTCGCATTTCATCAGACACGGTTAATTTTTTACGTCCTTTAGCACGACGACGAGCCAAAACTGCACGACCTGCTGCAGTTGCCATTCTTTCGCGAAAACCGTGTTTGTTTTTTCTTTTGCGTAGCGAAGGTTGGAATGTTCGTTTCATTTGAGTATATTTTTCTTACGTTTATATTACAAAGCAGAATAAGCTTTTTATTTTTCGGACTGCAAATTTAAGCCTTTTCATTGTAATAATAAAGTGTTTTTAATAAATTTTAAATTAAAAATTCAAAATTGCAGAGAGTAGAGACGTCATATTATGGCGTCTCTACACATTATGGTGTCTCTGCAATTTTTTGATTATCAGCTTGTTGGTTGTGGAAGACACCACGATGTGACGTCTCTACAATTTTAATTCAATTGATAATTGTTCATTGCAAAGTGCAAACCAAGTTTCTGTCTCCATATCCGTTATCAACGCGTGCAACGTAGGGCCAGAATTTGTTTTCCTTAATCCATTCCAATGGGAAAGCAGCCTGTTCACGACTATATTTATGCTTCCACTCGTTTGCTGTTACCTCAAACACAGTATGTGGAGAGTTTACCACAACGTTATTAGTTTTATCGTCTTCGGCAATGGCTTCAATCTCTTTCTTAATAGAAATCATTGCATCGATAAATCTATCAAGCTCTTGTAGTGATTCACTTTCAGTTGGTTCAACCATAAGTGTATCAGCAACCGGGAATGATAGCGTTGGTGCGTGGAAGCCATAGTCTATAAGACGTTTAGCTATATCGGTAGCATCGACACCATATTTTTGACGGAAACTGCGACAATCTAAAATCATCTCATGTGCACAGTGTCCTTTTTCTCCTGTGTATAGAACATCGTAATATTTGTTTAAACGAGCAGCGATATAGTTAGCATTCAAAATTGCCATTTTTGTTGCATGCGTCAAACCATTTGCACCCAACATTTTAATATATCCGTGTGTAATACACAATATATTTGCACTGCCATATGGAGCCGACGATACTGCTTTAATAGCTTTATCGCCACCAACTTTTACATATGGGTTAGATGGTAGGAATGGTGTTAAATGTTTTGCCACGCAAATAGGTCCAACACCTGGTCCGCCACCTCCGTGAGGACTGGCAAAGGTTTTGTGTAAGTTCAAATGGCAAACATCAGCACCGATTAAGCCGGGGCTTGTTAATCCAACTTGTGCGTTCATATTGGCTCCGTCCATATAAACCTGTCCTCCGTTTTCGTGGATAATTTTCATCATTTCACAAATACGACTTTCGAAAACTCCGTGTGTCGATGGATAGGTAACCATAAATGAACAAAGGTTATCTTTATGTTCCGCGGCTTTTGCTCTTAAATCGTCAACGTCGATGTTTCCATTTTCGTCACAGGCAACTACAACAACGTCTAATCCTGCCATAACAGCACTAGCTGGGTTTGTTCCGTGTGCCGATGAAGGTATTAATACAATATTGCGATGTCCCTGACCAATAGATTTTTGGTAAGCTCTGATAACCATTAAACCAGCATATTCGCCTGCTGCGCCTGAATTTGGTTGTAGTGTTGTTCCTGCAAAACCTGTTATGACAGCAAGGTCATCTTCAAGCTCTTTTATAAGTTGTAAATATCCTTCGGTTTGATTTTTAGGTGCAAACGGGTGGATATTTGCAAACTCGTTCCAAGTCATTGGCAACATTGCGGTTGTGGGATTAAGCTTCATTGTACATGAACCTAATGGAATCATTGAGTGGTTTAGTGCAATATCGCGGCGTTCCAATTTTGTGATATAACGCATCATCTCTGTTTCAGAGCGATATGAGTTAAACACATCATGCTGCAAATATTTGTCAGTTCGTTTCATGCTCTCTGCAATTATTGGCTTGCATTCTAAGGCTGAAATTTGTGAAGATTTTTTACCTGCAGCTTCGGCTAAAACTGCCACGATGTTGTTAAGGTCGTCAATTGATGTTGTTTCATCAAGACTTATAGTTATTGTTTTGCTGTCAACATAATTGAAATTCATGTACTTAGCTTCGGCAAGTGTTTTGATTTTATCCGTCGTAACATTTGCAGGAACTTCAATGTGTAGTGTGTCAAAAAACGATTTATTGGTTTGTTTGTAGCCAAGCTCAGCAATTCTTCGGTTAAGTTCTGATGTTTTGCAATGGATTTTGCAAGCAATCTGTTTAATGCCCTCTGGTCCGTGATAAACGACATACATTCCGGCTAAAGTTGCAAGTAGTGCTTGTGCTGTACATATGTTTGATGTTGCTTTTTCACGTTTTATATGCTGTTCGCGAGTTTGCAACGCTAATCTTAGTGCTGGGTTTCCGTGTCTGTCAACAGAGATTCCGACAATACGTCCGGGAATTTGTCTTTTAAATTCATCTGTAACAGCGAAATAGGCTGCATGTGGTCCGCCAAATCCCATTGGTATTCCGAAACGTTGTGTCGAACCTAATGCAACATCAGCTCCCCATTGTCCCGGAGGAGTTAGCATAGTAAGGCTTAAAATATCGGCTGCAACAGCTACTTTAATCCCTGATGCGTGAGCTTTTTCAGTAATGTTTTTGTAATCACGTATTTCGCCTTTTGCAGTTGGATATTGAATTAGGACGCCAAATGTTTTATCGTCGAAATTGTGAGTCATAATATCGGTATAAACTATCTCGATATCTAAAACGCTTGCTTTAGTTTCGAGTACCGCTTTTGTTTGAAGGAATACGTCCTTGTCAACAACGAATTTGTTTGCATTGTTTTTGATTTGTGCTCTTTCGCGCTTTTTGAAAAACATAATCATAGCCTCACCTGCTGCGGTTCCTTCGTCTAAAAGCGAACTATTGGTTATAGGTAGTCCTGTAAGTTCAGAGACAACAGTTTGGAAGTTTAGTAAAGCCTCTAATCGTCCTTGTGATATTTCGGCTTGATATGGGGTATAAGATGTGTACCAACCCGGATTTTCTAAAATATTTCTTAAAATAACCGATGGCATTATGGTATCGTAATATCCCTGACCAATAAAAGAGCGAAATATTTTATTTTTTTTAGCCATTTTACGAACATGATTTAAATACTCATATTCGCTCATTCCTTCCTGAGCCATATCTAAAGGCTTGGTATAACGAATTGATTTAGGAACGGTTTGGTCTATCAATTCATCTAAAGATGAGACCCCAATGGCTTTTAACATGCTTGCAATTTCGCTTTCACGTGGTCCAACGTGACGGTTTAAAAATTTGTTAGTTGCTTCCATATAGATTTATTTATGTTGATTATTATAATTTGATTTTCTGCAATATGAAAATATCATGCCAAATAAAGCTCAATGTGTAAAGATGTGATTATAAGGCATGTGGATTTGTTGCAATCATAGTCTGAACAATGCATAAACATAAGAAATTTAATTGAATATTCTTAACTTATTTAACGAAAAGTGTTAAATTTGACCTCTGTCTAAAAACGCAAATTTACAAAGAACTCTGATAAAAAATTGTGTTATATGTCATAAAGATATTTGTATACTTATGTTTTAGGCAGTTATAATCTTTTTTAATAACTACAAACTAATATCAGTATAATGAGACAAATAAGTTTGATTTTGGTTTTGATAATTTTTGCAATAGTTGAAAATTTTGCACAAGCTCCTGTAATTTGGACTGTTAGCGGCGACAGTATTGTTGTGCGCGAGGTTGAAGATTTTCAAGACACGTCGTTAATTTCAATTAAATACAAGAGTATGAGAGAGAGATGGACGGATATAGATCGTCAAGATATATTTTCAATAAAACTGTCCGATGACAATCTACACTACTTATATCAGCCTCTGTTTGAGGGAGATAAAAACTTGGATCAGATGAAGCTGTATATTGATGGTCATAGAGAGGGCTATAAAGGCAAGACATATGGGGCGTTTCTAATTGGATTTGCTTCTGGTTCGTTGGGGATGTTGTTACCTCCTGACAATATTTATGTGGCACCTCTGTTTCCACTTACTGCTGTTATTTGCGTAGGCAAATTTTCAGGTAAGAAAACCATTAATTTTAACGACGAGAACTTTATCGAAGGTTACAGCCAAAGACGTAAAAAACAGAATATCAAGTCGGCTATCTGGGGAGGATTGTCAGGTCTTGCTGTTGGTGTAACAGGGTCGTTTTTGATATACGGCTGGGGAGTCAAATAGCTGAAAGCAATGAACAATGTGTAATTAGCAATTAACAATTACGAATTACGAGTTGCGAATGAACGATTGGAACACAGATTACACGGATTTAATGTAGGGAAGACTATATCAAAGTAGGTAACGTTGTTTAACATGGGTTACGTTGTTCATTGCACTTTGCTAATTGCGAATTGATTTCAGAGGTTCTGGTCTAATGCATACACCAAAAACCATTTGTTGCCAATAAGCTCAAAACGGTATTCGGAACTCAAACCTGAGTTTTCGAGCCAAAATTTTTGATAAAACGATGTTTCTCGTTTTTTGAAAGTAGTTTTATACATAGTTGTGTCTATGTCGTAAATCCTGGTTTTCATCATTATCCAATTGTCGCGACTCCATTTCGTCTCTTGATCTCCCTGAATGATCTTTCCTTGTAAAGGGAATTTTATTCGAGACATTTGAAATGTACTATCGGTATGGAAACGATTATAAAACTTATCGAAATTTTCAGGTTTTGAAAATGGCCTGCTCTCTTTTTTATCCGGTTTTACACTTTCTGAGCTTGTGAATTTACGCGTGCCTTCCTCTGTTGTTTTACAACTAAAAGTAACTAACAAGGCAGTTATACAAGCTAATGTTATTGCCCTGTTAGTTGTAAATTTTCTTTTCCAAAGCATGATAGACGGATTTATTCTAATAGTATATTAATGTATTTCCGTGCAATAGTGACAAATAACTATAATTTGATCATAGCTTTAACCAAGTTGTATGCACCTTCATGTATATGCTTAATTGTTGAATCGAGCATATAACAAGGTGTTGTTACAACTTTGTTTTTCTTGTCAACTTTAACTTCTCCTCGTTTTGTGTTTTCATGGGTTCCTCCCATCTTTTCAATGGTTTTGGCTGTACCATCGTCAGAGCCAATAGTTATTTGAACATTGCCTAAAACTCGTGCAATAACAACCGGAGCTATACATAGTGCCCCGATAGGTTTGTTTGCTTTATGTGTTTCGCGTATTGCCTTTTCAACATCACTGTTTACTTTACACTTATCGCCTTCGGTAGCAAATGTTGAGAGGTTTTTTGCAGCACCGAATCCTCCCGGGAAGATAATTCCGTCGAAATCGGCAACTTTATACTCCGACAATGGTTTGATTTCGCCACGAGCTATGCGTGCCGATTCTGCTAAAACACTTCGTTTTTCGTTAGTGGTCTCTTTTGTGAAGTGATTTACAGTTTGCGTTTGTTCGATATCGGGAGCAAAAATTTTGTACGTACAGTTGTGTTGGTCAACAGCCAACATTGTCATCACCGCTTCGTGGATTTCGGAACCGTCAAAAACTCCGCATCCTGAAAGCACAATTGCAAATGATTTTTTCGCCATAGTTTTTTGTTTTAATTGTTAATATTCCTTGAGTGTACAAATTACAAAAAAAACGAATTATTTGCAACTTTTTAGTCTCACTAAAAGGGAGAAATATCTATTTGATATCTTCAATGTACTTTAAAGAGTTGATAATATTGTGAGCTGTAAAATCAATTTGCATGGGAACTACCGCTACATAATTGTTTTCTAAAGCCCAAATATCAGTATCTTCGGCACCTTCTTCAAAGTTTTTTAAATCGCCAGCAAGCCAATAATATTCGCCTCCGTATGGATCGACGCGTTTTTCAAATTCTCCTCTCCAAGAGCCATGTGTTTGCCTGCAAATCTTAATTCCTTTAACTTGCTTTAACGGTGCTTTTGGGATATTTACGTTTAAGCTTGTATATTCTGCTAATCCATTTTCTAATATTTGACGAAAAATAATATCGGCATAATATTTTGAAGCCTCAAAATCAGCATCAAGGCAGTGGTCAAGAAGCGAAAATCCTACTGATGGTACACCATTTAGACATGCTTCAAGGGCAGCACCCATTGTGCCGCTGTATATTACACTTATGGAGGCATTGCTTCCGTGATTAACGCCACTAACCATAATATCAGGTTTTCGGGGAACAACCTGACTTAAGCCAAGTTTAACGCAATCGGCAGGTGTTCCGTTGCACTTATAAAGCTTAACGCCCGGTTTTGAATAAACTTGTTTTACCCGTAACGGATATTTTATGGTTATTGCGTGTGCCATTCCCGAATTAGCACTTTCAGGTGATACTGCAATAATATCACCATATTTTTCAACAACCTCGACAAGGGCACGAAGACCGTTTGCATAAAAACCGTCATCGTTTGACACAAAAATTAGTGGGCGTCTATTTTTTCCTGACATATTTATCCTTTCTGTTTTAAGGCAGCAAAGATAACAAAAAGTAGGATAATTCATGTTAAGAAAAAGACACAGGGGAGATTCAATTAACAATTAGCAATTAGCAATTTTTTAGGAGCGAAACTTAATTTAGTTAAAAGTTGAAATCTTGTGGTTTTTAGCCTATTTGTCTATATTTGTTTAAATTTACGTTGCTATGGAAAGTTTTTATATCAACCTAAATTCGCATCCTGAAAGAAGCAAGCGGTTTCGTCGTTTTATTATTTTAATTTCCATAATTTTGGTTATTATGGTAGGGTTAACATTTTGGGCGTTTTATGCTTTTTCAATTTTTAATATATGGCTAATCCTGCTTTTGTCTCTCCATACAATTATTTATTTCTATCTGGTTTATAAGGGCTATAAGAGTGAGCTTTATGTAAAATCTGATAGCTCAGTTTTATCGTACAAACTCTCTTTATACAGACGTACACCGACACTTATTTTTTGGGGTTCCATAAGAAAGGTTAAAATAGGTCCTACTTACGTTACTTTTCATAAGCGTTCTGGCAAACGTAAAACGATGTATTTAGGTTGGTTGTCGTATGCAAACAATATTAATATAAAACACAATATTGATATTATTGCAAGACAACTTAACATAGAAATTGAATATGGAGAGATAATTGAATATGTTGAGTAAAAAGGTGGTATTAAAAGCGATAATCCCGGAAAGCAAAACTTGCTTTCCGGGATTATCGCTTTTAAGGGAACGGTCTATTGTTTAATACATCTGATTGAATATCCCTTGTTTACACCTATCTGAATGCTATCCAATAAGCCACTGGGGAATTGAATAGACATGGGGAGTATATTATGTTGTGTCCAGTAAAAAGCGTTGGTATTGATAAGTGAAAAACTTGCATTATTAATGTTGTCGATCCATGTAAAACTACCTGCTGGTATAGCTCCAAATCCTGTGGAGTTAGTTATTTCTTCTGGAATAGATGACCACAGGAACTGATTGCTTAGCAATGCAGTAGCATCACCGGGGAATGTGGTAGTTGCATAACTTAACAATTCTAACCAGTCTGCTTCGACAGGAAGCCTCCAACCTGTGGGACATATTTGTTTCCCACTAGACATTATCTCTTTGTCGTATAAATAGCCATAAATTGCAGGGCTTGCATATTCACCAGGATTGAACTGGTAGCTTTTGTATAACAAATTTAAGCCTGTGCTACTATCAATTATGGGGTCGCCGTTGGTGTATCTGGTTACCATCAGGTTTTTACCTAACCACTCTTGATTGCCTACTTTTACAACAGGATAAATATTACCGTCAATGTCTGTGATGAACGAAATAATTGCTCCTCCTACGTTTATGTTACCTCCTACATATACATCTCCCTCACTGTATATTGTATTGGCAACGTATGTACAATCTTTATCAACGTTAAACAGTTTTCTGTATTCTAAAGTTGGACTTAATGTTCCTACTGTAAATGCACCTTTTATTCCTTTTGTTCCTGTTTCGTTCATAGCAAAGGTAACGCTGTCGGGTCTTAGTTCAAAATAGTTTTTAGGGTTGGATTTTCCAGCTGATAGTCCGCCAATGGCAAATCCTCCCTTCCCGGCTTTATTTCTTGAAGAGTCATCGAAATTAAACTGAATTAATTCGGGTTTCAGTGAGAGATATTTCTCTCCTGCTGTTTTCCCAGCTGATAACCCTCCAATGGCGAAACCTCCTTTTGCGGCTTTTGTTTCATCGGTATCTATGTAGAAACGAATGCTGTCGGCATTTAGTGTAAAGAATTCTGTGTTGGTTTCTTTCCCGGATGATAATCCTCCTATTGCGAAACCTCCTTTTGCAGCACGTTTGGTTGCATCTATGTCGAAATTGAAGCTAACCAAGGTGGGGTCGAGTGAGAAGTACGGTTTTACAACATTTTTCCCAGCACTTAATCCGCCAATGGCGAAACCTCCTTTTGCAGCTTTAGCGCTGTCAACATTAAAATGAATAAATGAGCTATCGGGAGTAACTTTGAAATATTCTATTCCGTTATTTTTCGTGGAACTAAGTCCTCCTATTGCGAAACCTCCTTTTGCGGCATAAGAGGGATCATCGTTAATCATGATTTTAACTTCGTTTTCGTAAACGGCAAAGACGGTGTCGCCCTGGACATTTCTAACAGCAAAAATTGCTGTATTTCTGTTTTTAGTTTGTGAAGCGTTAATTATTACTCCTGAGTTATCAGCTATAAGGGTAGAGTTAGCTACCCATTTTTCGCCCGTATGGGCAAGAGTTTGTCCCTCGGTACCAGGTTCACTTTCAAGACTGTTGCCAGAATAGAGAGCGTACGGGACTGAAAGTATTTGAGATGAACCCATTGCTATAAAAGAGCCACTATTGTTGATATCAACGTCAATTTGAATAAACAGTAGACCTTTTGCCCAACGGATTTGGTTAAAGTTACCCTGTTTAATATTCCCGAAGCCAACCGAGAGTGAAACAATACCCTGTTGGTTAGTGGTGTCTTGATGGTCTTCAGAATAAACTGGGGTACCTGTTACAGAGCCTTCCAGAATAGTAACACGCACAGTTACCGGAGTGTTCGCCAAAACCTCATTGTTTGAGTTTCGTATAGAAGCTTGATACGAGAATCCTTGTGGAGGTTGGGCATTTACCAGTGTGGTAAATGTTAACATAATTATTGAGTAGATTTGAAGTTTTTTCATGGATATGTTTCTTAATTTGTTTGACATTTTGTTGTGATTTGGTCTTACTATGTTGTAATAAATTGTAAGGATCTTCAATTTGATATGGATTTTATATGATTCCCTAGCTTTGTAACTATTTAGTTGAGAAATTTATCGTGTTGCTGTATAGTGTGTCATTCTGATATATTATTGCAGCTCTATAATAATATGCTTTACCTTGGATTAAACCTGTGATTTCGGAGGTGAATTCGCTGTCAGCATCATAGACTTGTCCATTTTCTAACGTGCATTCAGGTGTTTCAGAAACAATGAATTTTCTACTAATCTCGGTCATGTTGCCTTCTTCGACTATTTGAACTTCCAGCCTTACTGAAGTAGTAGAGAGTGCAACAGGTTGTTTTAAAACAATGTTGGCATGATACTGTTTTCCTTCTTGTGGTTTCATGCAGCGAACATTTAATGATGTTTGATTGTGTATATGTTCCATTACAATGCTGTCGTTATTGCTACTTAACTTGTAACAGTATCCGTTAAATGGGTCGTAAATATCTTTACTCCAAAATAAAGCTAATTCGTTTATGCTATTATAATTTCCACTTGTAAAAACTCCTGCAGGGTATGCGTTAAATTCTGTTGAACCGTCGCCGGAATGGATGTTCCATTGCGTGTCGCCTTGAGCGGTACTTTTTAGTTTTTCCCCTGCATTGTTGATACCACCAAGATAAGAGATAAGTTCATTCCAGTCGTCATTACGTGGCATTTGCCAGCCTTGTGGACATACTCCGAGTGGATTGGTAACAACTATATTTTGATAGTAGTTGCCGTATTCAAGTTGATAGGTAGGGTCAGATGCAGGCACCCAGAATGAATATGCTCCAGACAGGGATATGCTATCGTAATTGTTATAAGTTTCAACTTTTAAATTCTCGGCCATCCACTCTTGGTTGCCTATTTTTACAACAGGATATTTGTAACCACTATTGTCGAATACAGAAGGTGCGGTTTCTAGGTCAGTATAGACATACCAAAGACTTGAATAAGCTGTACCTCGCTCATTAGTAGCGTAAGCTTTAACATAGTACGATGTAGAACTATTCAAATCTGTAGTAATACCACGGACTAAACCAGTTTCTAACGGTTGTTCAGTTTTTTTGAAATATTTATTAATATTAACATCTGGCAATGTATCAATGATGTATCCCATAACACCATAGATAGAATTTCCTGTATTTGCTACTGTAAATTCAAAGTATATAGAGTTGTGCGTTGTTTTTGCTTCTGTTGTTGGGTCTATGGAAGCTTTGTGTATTACGTTTTTAACACATCGTATAGAACGGTATTTCCCTTCTGTTTCAATAGGCTCCTCAGCTATATACAACTGGGTATCGTAACCTAAATTGTAATAGAAAGTATAATAATCACTACTATGCTCAGTCCAGAAATTGGCACTCTGTCCATATTCTTGGTAGCCATCCGTTGACGAGTAATATCCAGCAGGAAGTGCTGTAAATCCAGTACTATTTTGGTTATAACTACCATTTACCCACGCTGTTGAACTGTCCCTTAAATCATAACCGGAGTAGTTTGCATTCATATCAAGATCAGTCCACTCTTCAGTCCCCGCTACTCTCCAACCTGTTGGACAAATATTTTTGTGTGGTTGTTGTGTTTGATGACTAACAGTTGTGTATTTAGAGTATAAGCGTCCAAATCGTTCTAATGAATCTTGGATGAAGGGTTCCACAACATCTGTGGTGTCTATATCAGTGCCGTCAGAATATTTTAGGGTGCGTAAATTACTTGTCATCCAATTATATCGCCCAATATACTTGGTTTCATATACGTTGCCGGATGCATCAGTGACTGTACCATATTGTTGTGCGGTTGTAAATGGCCGAGCATCACTATAATAAGTGCCGCCTGTACAATATATATATGATTTTGCATAGTAATTAGTGTTTTCTATCAAACTATCAATAAAATAACTTACTGGTTCAAATGGAAAAGAATAGTTTGTTTCTTTTCCCAGATAGTTAGTTAAATCAATAGTTTCATTATCGCCCCATATAAATCCTACCTCAACAGCTGAACCCATTATTTCTGGATAGTTGTAAAAACTTCCTTCAACTAATGCTCCATTGCTAGTTACATCGTAAATATAGGATAACTTTGCCGGATATGGTCCGGTTTCGAAATAGTCGGAATGTGCACTATAATTACCGTAAATAGTGTCTTGCCCTGAGATTATGTATGTTTTTATATAATACATGGTATCTTTGTCCAAATCTGTAATATTTAAATTATAAAAACCCGATGCGTTTTCATCATAATCTTGTTCACTTCTGCCTTCGGCATTTGCATAATTAAAGTCAATATTTTTATTCCAAAAACATCCAACTTTTTCGTAACTTGGAGCATACTGATTAACTTGAATACCGGCAACTACCTCATTATAAAATCTTTCGTTAATATATAAGAACTCTACAGGCGCAGGCATAGGTTGTGTTCTATTTGAAACTTGCTCACTATAGCAGGTTCTACTGTAACCGGGATAGCTTGGATCTCGTACTATTGCGTATGCACGAATAAAATATGTAGTGTCAAATAATAAGTTGTAAAAATAGCTTTCAATGTTGCCGAATGCATAGCTAGGCATGGTATCATGAAAACTGTTAACGTTTAATATTGGGTTTTCTTGTAATCCGATTACCATACCTGACCTTATTAATTCTAAGCTTCCACTACCCAAAACGTTAGATTCTAAATAAATATGATTTGTTCCTGCCTCAATAATTGATGGTGTGGCTATTACAGGACAATCAATGAAAATCGAAAGTGTTGTGAACGTTAGCTCTTCGCCGTAGGAAGTTCCGGCGCCATTGGTGGCAAAAGCTTTTACGTAATAGGTTTTGTTAGGTTCAAGATCTTGTAATTGACACCAATATTGTGTAAATAGTACCTCTGGCATAATACATTGCCCTGCAAATCTTTCAACAGTAGGATTGGCTGTAGTGTCCCAAACAAAACCAAAAGAATATATTTCTCCATCACCATCGTCAATTAGTGTTCCGATAGCAATTGCAGTAGAGTGCGTAATTTCTGTAATAAGATTGGTAGTTAGGTTAGGCTTAAAAACAAACCCGCCTTCGATGTTTATATCACCTCCAACAGTGATACCTCCAGTGGAAGTAACATTTGTGTTAATAATAACGCTTATTGGGTTTAGATTAAAGAAGCTGGTAAACTGTTCGCCGTTGTTTAAGTATCCTCCGATTGAAAAGCCTCCTATATCACCCTTGCTGTTTTCGGTTAAGGAGAATTTTGCCTCGTTTTGTGAAATGTTCAAATAATCTGTCGTTGATTTTCCTGAGCTTAAGCCTCCAATTGCAAATCCTCCCTTTTCTGCTTTTAGCGTGTCTTTATTGAATAAAATTTGTGTTCCAATTGGGGAAAGGGTAAAATAATTATTGTTGGTAATTTTTCCTGAGCTTAAGCCTCCAATTGCAAATCCTCCCTTTTCTGCTTTGTTATGGTCGGAATCTATAAAAAGATTGGTTGAATCCTGGTTAATTGCAAACAAATTTATGATTGATTTTCCGGAGCTTAATCCTCCAATAGCAAATCCTCCTTTTTCTGCTTTGCCTGCTCCTTGCATTTCGAAATTAAACAAAGAGATTGCTGGATTAAGTACAAAATAGGGGGTAGCAACAGATTTTCCAGCACTTAATCCTCCAATAGCAAATCCTCCTTTTCCTGCTTTGCCGTTTTGCGTATTAAATTGTATTCGAGTGCTATCGGGCGCAATTATTAAATACTTGTTGTTTGTGTTTCTTCCTTGAACGGTAAAAGTTCCATTTTCCACACCATCATTGGCAAGTTTAATTTCGACTCCACTGGAGTTTACTGTAAAAATAGTTTCTCCTGCCTGGTTTTTAATTTGGAAGATAGGGTCGTTTGGATTTTCCGATTGCAGAGCATCAACTGTAACACCTGTAGAGTTAACATGTAATTTGTTGTAGGCTGTCCATTTGTTTCCGTCGTGTGAAATTATCTCACCTTGTTGTCCGGGTAGTTGGTCGAGATTTCCTCCTGATTTTAAAGCATAAGGAACTGATAGAATTTGTGATGTTCCTATTAATATGTGTATGTTCCGCTGTTTTGATAATCGACTTCTATCTTTAGGAATGAGGTTCCTGATTTCCAATCTATTTCGTTAAAATTACCTGTTTCGGGAGTGCCGTTTCCAATTGTGATTGAGATAATCCCAAAAGGATTAGAAACAACAGAATGTGTTTCCGAGTAAATAGGTGTGTTTGTAGCTTGCTCCAACACTATTGAAGCCTTAATTACTGTAGGCTGATTTGACAGTACCGCTCCTGACGGTGTTCGTATTACAGCTTGGTAAGGAATCTTTAAAGGTGGATTGGCATAGGACAGTATGATGTTAAAAACAGTTAATCCTAACGACAACAGTATAAGTCTCTTTTTCATACTCTTACAATTTTTATTTTGGGGTTGCAGACAGAATATTACAAATATAATATGAAAAAAATTAAATTGTTTTTAAAACAGTGATATTTTGATTTTATTAACAAAGATATGTGTGGATTTATATATAACCGGGTTAAAAAATCACTTGAAAAAACTTAGTGACCGTTTTCGGTGGCTGAGTGCGTAGCAATCGAAGCTTCCGAAAATCAATTACGGTCACTGAGTTCATCGAAGTGACCGTAGAATTTACCCCCTAATAATTTCCACTCTGCCGTTTTTATACAACTTCAATATTTTCGAGGATTTTCCACGTTTTTGTGTACGTCCGTTTTCTACTACGTAGTCAACCGAACTTAATATTTCCGGGCTTATCTCTGAGAATATAGTGGGAGAGGGGTGTCCGCTTTTGTTTGCAGATGTTGAGACTATTGGTCTGTTTAGCTTGCGGATAAGTGGAGTGCAAAAGTTGTGATTTACGATTCTTATTCCTATTGAGCCGTCTGGTGCGGGCAGGTTTGAAGCTATCTCTACAGCTTCCTCCAAAATAATTGTAAGAGGTTCGGTAGCGTATTCAAAAAGTTGCACGGCAACATTGGGCATATTGTCAATGTAGCGTCTTGCCATATCGATACTGTCAACCAATATCAACATGCTTTTGGTGGTGTCGCGTCCTTTAATGGAGAAAAGTTTCTCTACAGCTTTGCTGTTGGTGGCATCGCAACCAATTCCCCATATGGTGTCGGTTGGATAGCAAATTGTTCCGCCCTTTTTTAGTAGTTCGCAGACTTTTTCAATTTCTTGCTTGATGTTTATATTGTTCACTTATTGTATAATTTCGGATTTTTAATTTCAATCGTGTTTGTGTCGCCCTACGGGGGAGAGTTAGTAGAGACGCCATAGTATGACGTCTCTACAGTACTAACTATATAGCTACGTCGTGATTTCTTAATGCTTGGTTTAACGAGGTTTTTTTATCAGTCGATTCGGTTCGTTTGCCGATAATTAGTGCACAGGGTACCTGATATTTTCCTGCGGGGAACTGCTTTTCTCTTGTCCCCGGGATTACTACCGAATATGGTGGCACATATCCCCGATATTCAACTGGTTCGCTACCGCTAACATCAATAATGAGTGTAGATTGTGTTATAACAACGTTCGCTCCCAAAACAGCATCGTTTCCAATATGTGCACCCTCAACGACAATACATCGGCTACCTAAGAAACAGTTGTCCTCTATAATTACAGGCGATGCTTGTACAGGCTCTAACACTCCGCCAATGCCTACACCACCGCTTAAATGGACGTTCTTGCCAATCTGGGCGCAACTTCCAACAGTTGCCCATGTATCAACCATGGTTCCGCTATCGACATAAGCCCCGATATTGACATACGAGGGCATCATTATTACATCTTTTGCCAAATATGAGCCGTATCGAGCAATTGCGTGTGGCACCACTCTAACGCCAAGGTCTGAAAACCCCTTTTTTAGGGGAATTTTATCATGAAATTCGAACGGTCCAAACTCAATTGTTTCCATTTGTTTAATGGGAAAATACATAAGTACTGCCATCTTTACCCATTGGTTTACTTTCCAACCATCGGATGTTTTCTCGGATACCCTTATCTCGCCTTTGTCTAAGAGTTTTATAGTCGATTCAATTGCGTTAATAACTTCTTTTTGCTTTAGCATCGAACGGTCGTTCCATGCTTGTGTGATAATAGTTTCGAAACTCATTTATATAAAATTCAGTTGGGTTTAAGATTTATCTTTTACTTTTCAGATATTCGTCAATTGCTTTTGCGGTTGTTTTACCTGCACCCATTGCGAGAATAACCGTAGCCGCTCCTGTAACAACATCGCCACCTGCAAATACTCCCTCTAAGCTTGTTTGTCCGTTTTCGTCGGCAATTATACGAAATCTTTTATCAACTTCTAATCCTTTGGTTGTTGAGGCAAGAAGTGGGTTGGGGGAGGTTCCTAACGACATTATAACTGTATCGCACTCTAAATCAAACTCTGAGCCTTTTATCTCTATCGGTCGGCGACGTCCCGACTCGTCTGGTTCGCCAAGCTCCATTCTTATGCAACGCATTGCTCTGACCCAGCCGCGTTCATCTCCGAGTATTTCGGTTGGATTGGTTAGTAAAAAGAACTTAATACCCTCTTCTTTAGCGTGTTCAATCTCTTCGCGGCGGGCGGGTAGCTCCTGATCGCTACGACGATAAACTATATATACTTCAGAGCCAAGTCTGATAGCTGTTCGTGCAGCATCCATAGCAACATTGCCTCCGCCCACTACAGCAACCTTTTCTCCTACGCGAATAGGAGTTTGGTAATTTTTATGAAATGCTTTCATAAGGTTGTTTCTGGTTAGAAACTCGTTGGCTGAGAGCACTCCGTTAAGATTTTCTCCCGGGATATTCATAAAGTTTGGCAATCCTGCGCCAGAGCCAATAAAAATTGCATCGTAGCCCTCCTGATTTCTCAACTGGTCGATAGTTACTGCCTTTCCTACAATGGTATTGGTTTCAATCTCGACACCTAACTGTTTTAATGCGTCTATTTCAGGTTTTACAACTGTATCTTTGGGTAGTCTGAATTCGGGGATACCGTATTCCAAAACTCCTCCTGCTTTGTGAAAACCTTCGAAAATCTTCACTTTGTAGCCCATTTGTGCAAGCTCGGCGGCACACGTTAAGCCTGCGGGACCTGATCCAACAATCGCGACTTTCTGTTTTTTCTGTTCGGTTGGAATATTTTTTGGAATAGCGTTGTTTTCGCGTGCCCAGTCGCCTATAAATCTCTCTAATCGCCCAATAGCAACGGGTTCGCCTTTAATGCCCAATACACAAACCTCTTCGCATTGTGTTTCTTGTGGACAGACACGTCCGCATACCGATGGAAGCATTGTGCTTGCGTAGAGAACCTCGGCGGCTTTTTTAAAATCACGCGTTTTAATATGTTTAATAAATCCCGGAATATTAATACTAACAGGGCATTGCGTAATACATCGCGGATTTTTACACTCAATACAGCGTGATGCTTCGGCAACGGCTTCCTCTTCGTTATATCCAAAAGTAACCTCAGCAAAATTTTTGCGTCTCTCTGCCGGATTTTGTTCGCGCATGGCAACTCTGCGCTTTTGTATGATTTCGGTATCGTGATGTACACTTCCTGATACAAAAGCCTCATTACCTCGTTTATATGTATTTGCTCGCTCCTCTGTTCTATACATCGTTTGACGGCGCATTGCCTCGTCGAAATTGACAAGGTGTGCGTTAAATTCAGGACCATCGAAACATGCAAATTTGGTTTTGTTATCAACCGAAACCCTGCATGCTCCGCACATTCCGGCACCGCAAACCATTAACGTATTTAAAGAGACAATGGTTGGGATATTTAGTTGCTTAGTATATTCCGAAACTGATTTCATCATAATCATAGGACCTATTGCAACTATTTTATCGTATTTGTTGCCTCTGTTCACAATCAAATCTTCAATCAGGGCTGTGGCATTACCTTTAAATCCTTTAGTTCCGTCGTCTGTTGCGATGTACAGGTTTTTTGAAATTGGCTTGAATTCCTGTTCCATAATGACCATCTCGGCATTGCGGGCAGCGAGAATAACATCAACCTGAACATTGTGTTCGTGCAACCATTTCACTTGTGGATAAACGGGTGCAGCCCCAACGCCACCGCCTACAAAAAGCATCTTTTTATCTTTGTAGTGTTCAATTGGTTCGTTAACAAAATCGGCTGGACGTCCGAGAGGACCTGCAAAATCTGAAAAAGCTTCGCCGACTTTCAGGTCAGCCATGGTTTGGGTAGAAATTCCAACGATTTGAAAAACAATTGTTATTGTTCCTTTTTGCGAATTGTAATCGCATATGGTTAATGGGATACGTTCGCCATATTTATTGGTCATTGCCATTAAAAACTGTCCGGGTTTGGCTGATGATGCCATACGAGGTGCGTGCACGTCCATTCTTAAAATATTGGGCGCTAATTGCTGTTTGCTAAGTATTGTAAACATAGGGAAGTTAAAATGGGTTTTCTTTTTTATTAGATTAGATACGAGTTACAGCCTATTTTTGGAGTGTCGTTTTATATCCTTTATCTTTAATTGTAAAGAGGTTTTTCCTTTGTATTCGTTCTCTTCGATTGTAAAACAGATATCTACAGGATGTTTGTTTGCAATGGTGTGCCAGTGTTGTGATTGATTAAATGCAATTGCAGGGAATTGCATTTGCTGATTATCTCTGTCGTTTACAATCAAACGTAAATGTGCGCCTGTCTTTCCAACGCATTGACCGGTAGCAGAGACATTTTTTGCAACAAAAACCGGTGCCATATTGCCGGGACCAAAAGGTTTAAATCTTTTTAACTGCTCCCAAAGTCGGGGAACAATTTGCGAAATCTGCAGATATGAGTCGCAATGGACTTTTTGAACTATATGTTCGGGTAAAATTGTATTGGCAACAACCTTTTCGAATTGCTCTATAAACTGCGGCAAATTCTCCTCGAGCATCGATAATCCTGCTGCGTACATATGTCCGCCGTAATTTTCCAACAGGTCTGAACAATCGGCAATAGCTTCGTAAATATTAAATCCCGTTACCGAGCGGGCAGAGCCGGTTATCAAACCGTTACTTCGTGTGAATATAATAGTTGGCTTATGAAACTGCTCAACCAATCTCGAAGCAACAATTCCAATTACCCCTTTGTGCCAATGTGGGTTAAACAGCACTATTGAACGGCGTTTTGTTTTCCATGGCGACAGACTAAACTGGTCGATGGCTTCGAGTGTAATCTCTCGGTCAATCTCTTTTCGGGTCTGATTGTCGGCATCAATTCGTTTGCTAATCTCTCTGGCAGTGTCTAAATTCTCACATACAAGAAGATCTACGGACATCTGCCCGGAGTCAATTCTTCCTGTTGCATTGATTCTTGGTCCGATTTTAAAGACTATATCAGAAATATCTATTTTGCCAGATGGTATTTCGGCAACCTCTGTAATAGCCCGGAAGCCAATAGCAGGGTCGGTATTAAGTTTCTCTAATCCGTAATAGGCTAATATGCGGTTTTCGCCGGTAATGGGAACAATATCGCTTGCGATACTAACTGCCACAAAATCGAGATATTTAAATACATGTTTCTCCTCAATGCCCACTGTTGCTGCATAGGCTTGCATAAGTTTAAAGCCAACTCCACAGCCCGACAGCTCTTTGTATGGATAGTTGCAGTCACTCCTTTTTGGGTCTAAAACGGCTACTGCTTTGGGTATCTCATCGCCCGGGTTATGGTGATCGCAAATAATAAAATCAACACCTTTCTCGGTGGCATATCTCATTTTTTCAACAGCCTTAATTCCGCAGTCTAAAGCAACAACTAACTTAACCCCGGATTCAGAAGCATGGTCGATACCTTTTATCGAGATACCGTATCCCTCGCTGTATCGGTCGGGGATATAGTAGGAGATGTTTTTATACCAATTTTTGAAAAAACTGTAAACCATTGCTACTGATGATGTTCCGTCAACGTCGTAGTCTCCGTATATCAGTATCTTTTCGTTATTTTTAATTGCGTAAATAATTCTTTCGACCGCTCTGTCCATATCTGTCATAAGAAAAGGGTCGTGAAGATTAGCTATATCGGGGCAAAAAAACTCTCTTGCCAAATCAAACGAGTCAATTCCCCGGTTGATTAATATATTTGCCAAAACCTCTTCGAGGTTTGTTTGAGCCGATAGTGATTTTACAAGTTCCGGATCTGCTGACGAATCTATTTCCCAAATTTTCTCTTCCATTTTTCTTTCGATTTATGCAGATTCTTTTGATTTTAAAGTAATTACAATTTGGTATTACGTTACAGGCTCAATGTTTTTAAACTATCCGAAAAGCCTAAGTTTTTTAACTTGTAAAGTTAACTAAAAATGTGGGAATAAAAAAACTGTTTTCGCGCCCATTTTATTTAAAATGGTTCAAAATAGTGTTTATAAGCATTTTAGAAATATGTGGAAATTTTTGTTTTAGAGTGTTTTTTGAATACTAAGGTTTTTGGAGTGTCAAACTGTCGAGTTACAACTTCATTTGGTGTAAATTGTTCCACTCTAATATGCACTGTGCTGGCAATTAACTATACTGCGTGTTTGCAACTGTGCTTACGACTGTGAGGTGGCATATTTTTATAACGACATCTTTACTCCATTTCTTTTTAACCAATCTTTTTGTTCTATAAAATCAGGCATTTTTTTATCCAGTTCGTTCCAAAAGTCTGCTGAATGGTTTGGATATTTCAGATGAACCATTTCGTGCATGATAATATAATCCAAAACTTTAACGGGTGCCATAACACATTTCCAATGAAAGTTTAACCCGTTTTTTGGTGTGCAGGATGCCCAACGATTTTGTAAATCCAATACTTTGACAGATGTTGGTTTTATTGAAAATTTATCTTTATGAACTTTTATTCTCTCTTTAATTTTTAATAATGCTTTTTCTTTATAAAAGTCTTTGAAAACCTTTTCAGCTTTTGATAAATAGTTTTTATCCAACAAAAAGAAACCACCTTTTATTTTTAAAGGTACATCCTGGTTGTCTGTAAGTTTTAAACGGTAATTTCTACCCAAATAAAGAAATGACTGGCCATTAATATATTCACGTTTTACTTTTCCCTGATTAAGTTCTTTCCATTTTGCAAGCTTAGTGAAAATGAGATATTCTTTTGCTTTCACCGCTGTTTCAATTGTTTCATCAGAAGCATAAATAGGTGCAAGCACCCTTACTGAACCATCACGCTCAATAAAAATACTAACCGTCTTTCTTCTTTCGGTTTTCTCAATTGCAATATCTAAGTTTTCTAACCTCATCTTAAATCCGACTCCCTGTTTTTTGCTAATTTCATCAACTCTGTAGCCATTTCACTTGCTTTTGCTGAAAGATCTGGAACACCTGAATATCTGACTTCATCTTCAATCATACCCTCAATTCGCTTTCTTTCTGCAGCTTTGTCCCAAAAATTATTTATCGCTGCGGTCTCTTTGAGTATTACAATCAACGTGTGCATCAATTCTTTTGTTTGGTTGATTTGCTCATCCGACGGTTCGGACATATTTGCTTTCAGCAAATCAAAGAAAGGTGCTTCTACAATAGATATTCCTTCTGTCTCCTCTTTACGTCCTTCTGCCATTTCATCGCGTAAACTACTAAGTTCTCTTACAATATCTTCCCAATTTTCTTTGTAGGAATTTAAAATCATTTCCAGACGATCTTTGAAACGACTATAAAGTGTTGGGTCTTTTTCCAAGTTTACTTTAATATGCCAGCGAATGGCATGTTCCATTTCCGATGCTTTTGATTTAGGTGTTTTGTTCAGATAATCAACTTTAGTCTTAAATTCATCGGAAAGTATTGATACTTGCTGAACTTTTGTATCAATTCCTAATGAAAGTAAATGTTTGTCAATTAGTTGACGGACTTTTTGCGAAGCCCATTTTAAATCCATTGTTTCATCTCTGTAGCGGTCTTTAATTCTCCAAAGCAGATAACCTAAACGTTTTGCCCTTACCCAATAATCGCCTCCGACTTGAGTATTAAAAAGCAAATCCAAGCTGTCAAAAAAGCTCTTTGAGTAAGTTAACAACTCTGCTCTGAATTTTACGTTTTTCGCTTTTTCTATACAGCTTTCGGCAAACTCAAACTCAGCATCGTCATCGGTAAAGTTTTGATTCAAAAAGTCATCAATTGAATTAAGCTCACTTTCTTTAAATAGGTTTACAAGCCGATTGTAACGCGCTTCCAAAACAGGTATCTCCTTATTGATATCCCGAAAAACAGTTAGAAAATTGCTAAGCTTGTCTTTGTCTTTATCTGTATAAATTGCCAACGCCTCTGCCAGGTGCTTTGTTACGCCGTAATAGTCAACAATCAATCCAAAACTCTTTCCTTTTTTCCTGCGGTTAACTCNAGCAATTGCCTGAAACAAATCATGTTCACGCATTCCTTTATCGAGATACATCACCTGCTCAATGGGAGCATCGAAACCTGTAATCAGTCGGTCGCAAACACAAATTATACCAATGCCGGACTCAGGTTTTTCATAATCGAAATCTTTCTTAAAGCTATTTACTGCATCGGTATCTATTGCTTCCCGACGGGCTTTGCTGACGTATCCCGGCTCATTATTGCCCATGCTTGAAACGACTGCCTGAACTTTTAAAAACCCCAACTGCTTAATTCTTTCGTCATCTCTTTCTTCCTCAGGAAAAGCTTCCAACTCTTCAATTTTGTTTTTTATGGCTATCTCCAACTCATATTTGTAGCGAACAGCAGCAACAATACTCGATGCTACTACTTGTGCTTTAAATCCATTTACAAGTATATCGGTATAGTAGTGTTCAATAATATCTTTAGAAATCTCTGCTATTCGATCTTTACTCTCGAGATAGGCAATAAAAGAGCCGTAACGCCTTTGAATTTCTTCTCTTTCCTCTTGAGTTCTTTGTTTGAACATATCCTCAAACTCAGCATCAAACAGCTCTTTGTCGTCTATCTTGTCTTTTGAAACCTTGCCGATATATTTTATCTCAACTGTTGCACGGTCCTCAATTGCTTTATCAAATTTGTAAGTGTCAATCCATGGTTCGCCATTTTCGTCTAATCTGCCACCAAAACGCTCATGTGTTTTAATCTCGTGTCGTTCAGTAATTAAAGGAGTTCCTGTAAAACCAATTCGGGTGGCATTAGGGAATGCACTAAATAAATTATCGCCCATATCTCCGCCTTGTGTGCGGTGTGCCTCATCAATCAACAACAGAACCCTGTCACTGTTATTTATGGTTTCAAATTTTTCAAATTTAGGTACAATACCGGCATCGATCAGCGACTGTGCGGAAACATTATTGTCTGCTAAAAACTTGTGAATCATTACAAGATTCAAATCGGCAGTATCATCGTTTAACTGATGCAAATCGGCTCTGCTGTTTATAATTGAGAGCGATTCGTTGGAGTATTTTAAGGTGTCCGACAATTGAACTTCCAAATCGATACGATCCACAATTGAAATAATTTTCAAATCTTTCAAATCATTGGTGCTGCGTAGCTTGCGGATAAGGAACACCATTGTTAAACTCTTACCGCTACCTTGTGTGTGCCAAACCACACCTCCTTTTTCACGTGGAGTTGTGCCTTCACGCAAATTTCGGATAATTTTACCGACAGCCCGATATTGATTATACCGTGAAACAATTTTCACTTCAACACCTTTCTTAATCTCTATAAACAGCGTGAAAT
>JGI24712J26585_10000665_pt1 | contig 29174 bp, 22 predicted proteins | sample BioPla3DNA2_FD_26585 | JGI IMG/M metagenome (IMG submission 26585)
TTCCTATTTTACCACAGAAAGGACGATTCTTGTATTATTTTGTAGATCAAAATATTGTTTTTCAAGGTTCAGTTCACTTTCTGAAGTGGGAAACTTGAGTTCAATAACTTCTATTTTTGCCTCTTTATCGTATGGTGCCAAGTAATCAGGATGACGCATTATAAAAAATCCGTAAGGTTCATCATAAAAGAAAACTAACTGTTCATCTAACCCTTCAATTTCAATCCCAGAATCCCCACTACCCTTTTTCCAATAGTCAGCATTTTTATTGAATATTATGTCCTTAATAAAATCAATACTTGGGTTTTCTACAGAGTCTCCTGTAGGTCCATTATATGTGATTAAACTCATATTGAATTCTCCCTTCATTGAGTTTTCAAAATTACATTGTAAATCATAGCCTAAATAAGCAGTGCTGATTTACGATCTTTTGTATTTATTTGCCAATTTCTGAATATCCGCTTTGTTCTCTATCCACTCTTCTGAATAGCCGCATTGTTCGCAAACAAATCTGGTAACTTTAACTGCACTTAAAGCCGTCAATCCAACAAAAATAATATTACCCGATCCATATCCTGTATGTTTCCCCGGAATCTTTAATAAGCTAGTCGAATTACATTTTGGACATTGTTTAGTATTTTTCACAAGTATCACTCCTTTATTTTTTGTTGTTTCCCATGTTTAATTGACCGATGACAATGTTCACCAATGTGTCCTAAATTTGTACAAACTGAATATAAAAAACCAACACTATTTAGTATATAATAAAACAGTAGTTTTTTCCAATGAGGCACAAGATTTGTGCCCGATAATATTATTGTCCAAAGATCGTCCCTGTCAAAATTCTTTTTATTCAACTTTCTACTCTTGATGCTGAAGCTTATAGCCGAACATAGGTGGTAGTTTTTGAGTCATTTTGTTAAAATTTGGTCTATCTATTGACTACGTTGTGAATATCTGGTAGTATTTTATTTATCTAATATTGTCCAATAAAGATGAAAAACAAAAGGGGATGTGAATAATGAAGAAAAGTAGCGTCGGAGCTTGTGTTTTTTTAGCAATAGCTCTTATTTTGCAATTGCTAATTGTTTCAAACCTTACGTATTTTCATTAATCTTTAATTGCTTTATTACAGAGAAACTGTTTTAAAATGTATAATTTTGAATTTAATTTTAATTATCTGCGGAGTAATTTTTATATTATTGCTTTTATATTCATCAATTTCTTCAAAGAAAGTCCTTCCATTAAATAAATATTTAGTTGCATTAATGCAATAAAAATGCGAAATTCTATAGAATTATAACTCTATAAGCCCATTATCTATACATACCCCTACGTCTAACTTCCGTCGTACTCCTTTAAAATCAATTTCCAAAAGGGTCTGGCTACTTTTACATTCAAGTACGGCAACAATAACGCCTTCTCCAAAATACTTATGTTTAATTATCAATCCTTCTCCTACTTCATTAATTGCTGCGTTGCGAACAAGTTTTTCAACTTCTATTACAAAAGTCGATTTTGCAGATTTTAGTCCAGGGCACAATAGGTAGATGTATTCCTTTGCTCTAGTCATACCTACATAAAATAACCTACGTTCTTCCTCTAAAACAGAATAATCATTATTCTGCTTTGCCGTTTCAACAACATTCGCACCAGGAATTTCGTCCTCCCTAAGATCTATCATAAAAACAACATCATACTCAAGTCCCTTAGAAGAGTGTATTGTAGTAATAGTAACTCCTTCTTTATGCTTCAAGTCCCTAGGACTATCAAACATTATTTTTAAGTCTTCCAAACGCTTCAAAAAATCTTGAATTGTCAAACATTCTTCAGCAATTGCTTCTAAAATACTATACATTCTACATAAATAATCAAAAGACTGTCCAGTATTTTCACAATAACTCTTTACATAATCAAAATAATTAAAGCTACTCTTTACATAATTCAAGGCTTGTACAGGTGTTACTTTTGTCAGTATGGTAAAATCTTTTTTAAGCTCTTCAAACCTAATTCTTTGAAAAGGCTTTACTTCATCACTTTCTAAAATCCTGTCAATAATATGCTTCTCACCATTGCCCTTTAACGCATACTCCAACATCGCTTTAGATATATAACGATTCATTTTGTAGTATATCCTAGAGAAAGCTTCTCCATCTCGAGCATCCAATGCAAACCTAAAAAAGGCAATTACGTCTTGTATAATCCAATGATTGAAGTATAATAGTTTATTTTGTTTTACCTTAAACGATATATCTTTACGGTCTAATTTATCAGCTATTACAATAGAGGACAAATTATTTCGATATAATATTGCTATACTTAATCCTTCTTTTAGATGCACTTTAAGTTTATCTACTAAGTAGTTAAGCTGCATTGTATAATCTTTAACTTCCACTATAAGTGGATCATGCTTTTTTTCGTTATCTGTATTATGTTTTTTATCAAATCTATGTTTGTTTTCTCTTATAAACATACTACTTATATCAACTATATTCTTTGTTGAGCGGTAATTATTCTCAAGGTATAATACCTTGCAACCTCTAAAATGCTGCGTTATTTGCAAAATATATTTAGGTTCCGCACCTCTGAAACCATATATGGATTGATCATCATCAGCTACAATAAAAACATTATTCTTCTGTGGATTTATAAGTAGTTTTAGTATCTCAAACTGTATTTTTGAGAGATCTTGCCCCTCATCCACCTGTATAAAAGAATATCTGTTTCTATAATAAAGAAGTATATCAGGGCATTTTAATAAAATATTGTAAGCATAAGTCAGCATGTCATCAAAATCAATATAATATTTGCTTCTTTTATGCTCCTCATATGCTTTATAAATAAGCGAAAAGTTTTTTATGCCCGACTCAAAATGGTCAATATTCTTTATCATTTTATTTTTAATAAATCCAATAGCATTAATTAGATTCTCTAATTCATCATCATTAATTTTAGCGTTGTTTATTTGAAAATAAAGCTCCTTAATTATTTTTCTTTTATTCTCCTCAACCTTTTCTTCTCCTTCAATTAGTCTAAACCTGTTGCCCTGTCTATTCTCATAATCCCGAAGAATCCGCCTACAAAAACTGTGTAAGGTTGCAAAATGAACCCTTCTAGAAATATCTTGTCCATAAACCCTTTTAAATCGATACTCCATTTCCGCTCGTGCTGCTTTGTTAAAAGTTAAAGTCAGGATATTCTCAGGCTCAACTCCACAGTTTAAAATAAGGTGCGAAATTCTTGCTGTAATTACAGTTGTCTTACCACTCCCAGGCCCTGCCAAAACGAGAGCTGGTCCATATAAATGATTAACCGCCTGCAACTGCTGATTATCTAACTTTATACCAAATTTATTCTCTACCCTGCCAATACTCATTTAAGCCTTTCACCTTTACTCTACCTATATGTTTGTGCAAATCCCAGCCTGAGCACCCTCATTAAACCGGGAAAGGGGAATGCTCTTTTCAATCCCCATTATAGGAATTTACAGAAATAGGACTTTTGTAGACTCCTATAATCTTAGAAAATTATCTCGTTAACCTTTTTAAGTCTTCCAATGCAGCTATTTCATTCTTTACAGCAAAAATATTTAGTATAAAAAGTTCTGTTCCTTCATTATATTCTTCTTGTATTAACTTGTAAGAACGCTCGTACATTCTCATAGCCGTTTCATAGTCTTTAAGCCCTTTATAGGCTCTTCCAAGGTTCAGATGTGTTTGTGCAAGCTCATCCTTCGTACAATCTAATTCACCTTTTAATTCTCTTAAGAGAATACTATCTAATATATCTCTGCCCTTATGATACTCCCATTCTTTTATCAATGCTTCTGCCTTATATATCTCCAATTTAACCCTGTATTTTTCGTAATGCTCTGAAATAATCTTTAAAGCTCTATCTGCAGCTTCAATTGTTTCCGTTGTCCTATTAGACCTTATCAGCATTTCTGCCATGTTATACCATTTTATAAAACTCCTATCGTATATCCCCATACTCTCTTTAAGCATATTAATGCTATCCTTATAATAGCTATAATACGCATCTTCCGCTGGTACAAGTCCGTCATCAACCCATCTTAAGATTAACGGAGGGACATCAATATCCTTCTGATCCTCCCCTTTCCTTGTCAAAACAATTTCGGGCTTTCTTTCATTTTCAGTACCAGAAATATTGACAACATCCATTTCGTTATATTCTATACTGCTTATTTTCTTGGGTTTATCGTTAAATGAAATTATGTTCAAGATATATCCAATCTCAAAGCCTAAGTTCCATCCTAATAGGAGTTCGCAAATACTATCGTCGTCTATATCAATAAACTGTGCCCAATCAAGACCTAAGACATTCACAACATTTTTTTCATGCCAAAGCTCACGCCATTCATTATCCTCCTTTTTTAATACAATGGCACCCGAACTACTACCTAATTCATAACCTTTATAGGTAATAAAAATTTCATCTTCTCCATCATCTTCAATATCTACTAATTGCACTGCATCTGCACCATTTGGATGAATGGGATATAAATACTTCGTATTCTCTGGCAAGAAACTTTTCGCTATTGCCTTATAATCAGCATTATGCTCCGTTGCCTTTTGTGAATACTTTGGTGGCTTTATTAAGCTTCTTGTTGGGGGAAGCGAATTACAACCTGTTGCTAAACATAAACTCAACACATTTATTATTAAACAAAGACGCTTTAATTTCATAAATATTCTCCATTTCTATTCTTTTGCTAAATATTATTCTGTCGAAATCTTTCATATATTAATTCTACATTACTGAACTATTTAAAGGGGTTACGAAATATTAAAATCCAAACTATAGACTATGGCATAAAAACATCGACCCTTGTTCCTTTACCAAATATACTACTTATTTCCATCCTACCGTTATGTAACCTTACTATTTCATCGCATATAGCAAGTCCTAACCCATTTCCAGAATATGAAGTACTCACCTTATAAAACTTTTCTTTTACTTTATGTAAATCGTCTTCCGGAATACCGATACCAGTATCTTCAACACTAATTAGTATTTCTTCCTTTTTAGATTGTGCGGATATCTTAATTCGCCCACCCTCTTGGGTATATTTAAGTGAATTATCTAGGATATTTATCATTACCTGCTTTAATCTGTTTCTGTCCGCCTTAATTAAAGGCAAGTCATCCTCAACCTCCAACTCCAGCACAATTCCCTGTCTCTGAGCTCTAGGATTCATCTGATTTCTTATTTCAGAAAGAAATTCATCAACATCTAATGCTTCAATTCCTAAAGAAGTGCTTTTAGATTCAAGCTTAGAAAAATCAAGCAACTCATTTACAAGAAGAGCTAGTCGGTCTGTTTCGTTTTCAATAATTTCAAGACCTTCCCTAAACTCATCCATATTACTAAAATCACTTGAATTTAGTGTTGAAGCCCATCCCTTAATAGACGTAAGGGGGGTACGAAGTTCATGGGAAATAGAGGCTATAAAATCATCCTTGAGTTTTTGATGGTTTGAAATCTCCTTAGCCATATGATTGAGAGTAACTGCCAGCTTGCCTACTTCATCATCATATCTTTTAGGAACACGTATATCTAACCTTCCAAGGGCTATTTCTTCTGCAGCATTCGTTATTTCTTTAACTGGTTTTATTATTGTCCCGGAAAGGAAAAAACTCACTATCAATACAAACAATACAACCACAATTCCTATTAATACAAAAAACAAAACCATCTTTAATATTATGCTGTCTATTTCCGAAAGAGTTGAAGTTAGCCTGATAATGCCTTTTATATCAGTATCTGAATCTTTCTTCACAATTATAGGTTGGGATATGGAAAGTACACGTTCGTAAGTCATAGAAACCTTACCTATCCATTTTGCCTTTTTCTTGTTTTTTATGGCATTCTGAACGTCGGGATAATTTGCTGTAGTACCTACTAATCCGCTTTCTTCTGAATCTGCAAGAATCTTTCCTTCATTATCAATGATTTGAACCTGTGCATAGGTATTTACATAAATGTTATCTAACAACTTTTTTGCATTCTTTTCTAGATCTTTTTCATCAGCATAATTGCCATATGAATTTACTGCGAACTCTACTTGCTCATTTAGAATGGTTTCAACATCCCCATAATAATATTGCCTTAGCAAAAACACAAGAATACAACTAAAAACAGTAACGGTTAACAAAATAATTATAAGATGGCTTCCTACTAATCTACCCCTAATGCTTTTCAATTTAGTCTCCCTTTCTCCACAAGTAGCCTCGTCCCCATAACGTCTCTATATATTGGGGTTTTGATGGGTTGTCCTCTATCTTTTCTCTCAGCCTTCTTATATGAACATCTACAGTCTTAGGATCTCCAATAAAATCCTCGCCCCAAACAAGGTTTAGTATTTCATCCCTGCTCAAGGCTTTATTTATATTATTTATAAAAACCTTCATCAAACAAAACTCTCTTGGTGTAAATTCCAGCAACACATCATTCTTATATATGCTTTGTGCCTCTAAATCAACTCTAAAGGGACCTGTACAAACTTCTTTTTGTATCTTCTTATTTGTACGCCTTAGTATTGCCTTAATTCTAGCTATAAGCACCATAGGATTAAAGGGTTTGATTATGTAATCGTCTGCACCTAGCTCAAGCCCTTTCACCTTATCAAGGTCTTGTCCTAATGCAGTAAGCATTATCACAGATATTTCCGGATAAGAACTGGAAATCTCCTTACAAATCTGAAATCCGTCCAAATCGGGAAGCTTAATGTCCAATAAAACCAAATCAGGTTTTTCAAGTTTAACAAGTCTTAAAGCCTCATGCCCTCTTTCAGCCTCTAGCACTTCAAAGCCATTTCTCTTAAGATTTGTAATAATAAAACTTCGTATGGACCTTTCATCTTCTACTACTAATATTCTAGCCCCCATAAAAAACACTTCCTTTCCCCTCACAAACAAGCTGTTTTAAGCTGATATTCATAGTACGAACCTAATAATATTAAATTACTCAAACCACAATGTATATCTATATAGTTATTATAAGTAATCACATACATAACTTAATTATACCAAAAATACCAGCATAATAATTGTTCTTGATACAAATAAAAAAATAAAAATTTATCAGACTTTATTTTTAGATATCAGTATAATGTCATAAGAGTGAACACCAAATTTAAAGTTTTTTTATGAAATTTGATAATCTATAAATACTGGAGGATATTTTAATGCGAAAAACAAACTATATTTGGGGAATTTTAATGATTGCGTTGGGTGGTCTGCTATTATCAGAAAATATATTTGACTTTAGTCTTTTTTCACCTATGCTTTTTTTACCAATGCTAATTCTTGGGTTAGGTCTGTCTTTTGAAGCGGCCTACTTTATAAATAAAAGATACCCGGGATTGCTGGTTCCCGGTGGTATACTTACAACTATAGGTTTCCTATTTTTCTTTGAAGTCACAACAAATTGGCAGTTTGCAAATCTGACCTGGCCTATATATGTGTTATCTGTTGCCGTAGGTCTTTTTCAGCTCTATCTGTTCAGCGGTAGACCAAAAGGACTTCTTATACCCGTTATTATATTGTTAGCAGTTGCAGGCTCCTTCTTATCTATGAACATCTTAAGTATATTTAACTCATGGTCTGGTTTTAAATTTGTTATATCAGTTATTCTGATTGTTTTAGGAATTAATGCGTTAACTAGAAAACGCTCAGTTCATAACGAATGGAAGTAATACTAGCATTCATCAAATGCAGCCAATGCATATTTAAAAGCCGTTGGATTTATATTTTAAGGGATGGCTTTTCATTATGCATTGGCTTTTATTCTTTAGCAAGCAATGTAGCGTAGCGAAACAACCAGCCTGGGCACCCTCCTAAAACCGAGAAAAGGGAATCCCCTTTCCAATTCCTAATATAGGAATTTTTAAAAAATAGAATTATAAATTCCAATGCTCTTAAAAGAATTTAATTTTGTAACCTTTAAACTATGTTTATGTTGATGTTATTTAGCATAGTATGATAAACTAATAGTATATAAATGTGCGAAATACGAAGTAACTAACGCTCTTTAAATAAGATTTCTATTTCATTGTAGTATATTATTGCTAAGTCTTCACGAATATGAAACCATTCTTCAATCCATACGTCTAATAATTTATCTAGGACTTAAATTAACTTTAGGTTATTAATTATAAAAAATAGTAAAGGGGAGAGAATTTATGTTTAAAAAAGCATTGGTAATAATGGTAATTATAGCATTATTAACCTCTTTTATGGTCTCTGGTTTTGCATTCGGCATTGAGGCTTATTCTAAGAACGGATTTCGTTTAGTAGCTCAAAACTCCGACTCTTCTGGAATTGCAATAGACACTGAATTTCTTCTTGAAACAGAAACTAGTTATTCTCTAGAAGAAATCCGCAATGCCTTTTCTATTGATGGAGAACCAGCACCAAACATCCAAGAATTAGACAAAGACTTCTACAGCATCAGGCTTGCAAGACCTCTTATGGAAAATGAACTCTATACCTTCAGAATGAATATGGATAAAGAGACCACCTGGGTATTCCAAACACAATCAACTTTTAAAATAGCCGGTTCAATTCCTGGAGAGAAAACTTTAAACGTGCCTATAAACAGTGGAATAGAAATTCATTTTAGTCATGAAAACTTTAGTGACCTTCAAGACCATTTCGAAATCACACCTGCCGTTAAAGGTAGATTTGAAGTTCACAAAAAAACAGCTGTATTTGTTCCTGACAGACTAGAATATGATACCGTATATACCGTTAGAATAAAAAAGGGTATAAAAATCCAAGGTACTAATAGGGAAATAGATGAAGATTACATATTCACCTTCGAGACAGCAAGCCGCTCTGAAAGTAGCACTCCCTCACCGGATCAAATTACCACCTTCATTAAAGTAAACAGATATCTTTATGATTTTTCACCTAGCGAAAACCCTGAAGTTTTAGTTAATTATTCACTGCACAGCAATAATGGAAGGACGTTTACACCTGAAGTTATGAATGCTAAAATAGGCATTTACGCTTTCAATGATTTTGATTCCTTTTTCTCTGCCATCGAAGAAAAAAACTCCACACCTTACTGGGCAACCAGCTATAGTAAAAAATTCACTCCCGTTGATACTCTACAAAAAGTCCTTGATTTTGAGCAGGTTTTAAATGAAAATACTTCTAGTAGATATGGATATACCTACTTAAAGGTTCCCCAAGCTTTACCCGAAGGGTATTATGTTCTTGACGGAAACTGGAAAGATACTAGATTTCAAACCTTCTTGCAAATAACAAATACAGGCATGTACATATCTGAAAGCAATACCAAAACCCTTGTATGGCTTAATGACTTAGCATCGCAAAGTCCTATAGAAGGAGCAAGTATAAGCTACAAAGGCTATGATGACGTATATTATTCCGGAGACAATGGTTTGGCTTATTTTGATAGTCTAAATATGCCTGTGAACAATAACAATAACTACTATTATAATTATTATTCCTACAATCGATATAATCGATACATGATTGTGAAAACCAAAGAAGGTAAATATTCTGTCTTAGACTGTAGCAACTATTCCTATAATAGTGAAAATAAATACTGGAGCTATTTTTATACTGACAGAGGCATGTATAAGTCAGATGACACCATTAATATATGGGGCTATATCAAAAATCGCTATGATAATGAACAAATTGATTACTTAACTGCCGAACTATACCATAATCACTATAACAAAAATTCAACACCTATAATAAAACAGAATTTAGATGTAAACAACTCCTTCTTTGAAGGCTCAATTAAATTGCCTGACCTTCCTGAAGGCTATTACTATATTGCTCTTAAAAATGGAGATAGAGTAATTATCAATCAATATATCCTAATAGAAAACTACACCAAACCTTCTTACAAACTCGAAATCACTAAAGATAAAAACGCCATATTTGTCGACGAAGCAGCTAATTTTAATATAAAAGCAGCTTTCTTTGAAGGTACAGGTGTATCTAATGTAAATATTACATACAACGTAAATAACTATCAACTAGGTGGAAACATACCTAGCACAACGAGGCAAGCTGACTTAAAAGGAAATCTAGATATAAAATATTACCCTACTGTAAGTTCTAATGTTCAAGGTATATGCTCAAGTACAATACATGCACGGGCAACCCTTCCTGAAAGTGGAGAAATACAAGCCTCAGATAGTTTACGTGTATTTGTTAATGACATAGATATTCAGTCATCTGCAAAAATAGATAATGGTAAAGCGACTGTTTCAACCAAAGTACACAAAATTGATCTTGATCGTCTGAATAATGGAACTGCAAGCAATAGCTACGATTATCTTGGAGATCCAGTAGGCAATCAAAGAATACACGGTACTATATATAAAAACACGTGGATTAAAACCGAAAACGGAACCTATTATGACTATATAAACAAAACTACTTACAAGAGATATTCATACAATCTACAAAAAGAAATCATAAATACTTTTTCAATGATTACTGCTTCTGACGGGACCGCTTCCTATAGTTTTAACGCCCCAAAAATCCCAGACAGTTATTATTCTGTAGAAATAGGAAGTATTGATGGCAACGGAAGAAATATGTATTATACTTTGTATTGCGGCGAAGTTTATGATTACTCACGTTATAACAACCCAACATATACCCTTGAAGGAGATAAGAGTTCCTACAAACTAGGCGAAAGTGTTGATGTTAGCTTCAAATATGGAGGCGAAGCTCTTCCTGAAGGAAGTTATTTATACTATAAGTCACAAAACGGTACCTATGACTACCAAACAGAAAATACATCCTCCTATTCATTTAGTTTCAATGAAAAGGATATTCCTAATACAACGGTTTATGCTGTTTATTTCAATGGTAAAACATACGTGTCTCGCTCATATAACGCTTCCTATGATGCACAGGAAAAGAACCTCACAATTGAAGCCTCAACGGATAAGGATTTCTATAAACCGGGAGATAATTTTACTATAAATCTTGATGTTAAAGATTTGAACGGAAATCCTGTGAAATCAACTGTAAACATAAGTGTTGTTGACGAGGCTTTCTTCTATCTACTCGATCAAAATATTGACCTATTAGGTAGCTTATACGCTCATGTAAATTCTGGTGTATATTTTGAAGGAAAGTCCCACTCTCTAGATTTAGGTCAAAATTATTATGATTGGTCCGATACTGCTAATAATGCAACAAGTCCTGAATCTGGTGGTGGCGGCAATAAATCCTCCTCTGAACCTAGTGTCAGAGAAGATTTCAAGGATACAGCCCAATTTATTACAATTCAAACGAATAAAGACGGAAGAGGTCAAGCCACCTTCAAACTTCCTGATAATATAACATCATGGAGAGTTACTCTTTCTGCTATTTCAGAGGATTTGCATGCTGGAAGTGACAATGTAAATATGATTGTTACCCTTCCATTTTTCATAAATTATAGCTTCAATACAACCTACTTAGAAGGTGATAAGCCCATCTTAGGTGTAAATGTTTACGGCAACGGCTTAGAAGAAAATGACAATATCACTTTCGAAGTAATCGGTTCGGACGAATCAAGTCCAAAACTAACTGTTACAGGCAAGGCATTTGAAAGGATCAACATACCTCTTTGGACTTTGAAGGAAGGTAAGCAAGATATCACTATAAAGGCGTATTCTGATAACGGATACTCGGATGCCATAAAGCATGGATTTAGCGTAGTAAAATCATATTATCAAATTGAAAAAGCGATGTATTATGACTTACAACAGGATATAAATATAGCAGGTGGAAAATCCGGTTACACCAGTATTGTATTCCAAGATAAGAGTACTGGTATGTATTTAAGTGACCTTTTCAACCTAAGATACTCCTACGGCAACAGGATTGATCAAATTATATCAAATTATACTGCAGCAAATCTGATAGCTAAATATTTTAATGATATCTATACCGGCGGTGAATTGCCAAAACCATCCCTTAGTGAATACCAGAAGGCTGATGGCGGTCTTTCTCTATTACCTTATTCCGAAAGTGACCTTGAACTAACAGCTAAGCTTGCTCCTTTGGCAAAAAGTATGGTAAATTCAAATCTTCTGAAACACTACTACTATGATAAGCTTGAAAGTAAAGATGTTTCTGAAAAAGTTAAAGCACTTTACGGACTTTCGGTCTTAAAAGAGCCTGTATTATTAGAACTGGAAAAAATCTCTCAAATAGATAACTTAAGTGTCAAAGACTTAGTTTATATCGCGTTAGCTTATTGTGAACTTGGAGACAAATCAACAGCAGAGCAAATATACAAAAATAGAATTTACTCCTATGTAGAAAAGTTTGAGCCCTATTACAGAGTTAAAGCTGATGATAATAAGGATAATATCCTTGAAGTCACCGCATTATGTGCTTATCTCGCTGCAAGAGTGCAAGCACTTGAAAGTACTGGGTTATATGCTTATTGCCAAAAGAATTATACGAGAGATATCCTTATAGGTATTGAAAGACTAATGTTTATCTCAAATGAACTGGAAAACCAACAACCTTCTGAAGGTAAAATCACTTACTCCTTTGCTGGCGAAAGCAGAACTGTAACGGTGTCAAATGGATCTTCCCACTATATTTCGCTTTTACCTTTCCAAATGGCTGATTTTAAGATCACAAAGGTTGAAGGCGCTGTGTCTGCTGTATCTATTTTCAAGGAAAATATACTTGAAATAAATGAACTAGATGAAGACATTTCAGTAAGGAGAACTTATTTATTCACAAATAACATACCTTTATCCTCAAACACTTTAAAACAAGGAGATGTTATTAAAGTAAGACTCGATTGGGATATTAATAGTGCGGCTTTAGATGGCACCTACCAGATAACCGACTATCTACCATCAGGATTAAAGCCATACAACTCCTACTGGAATAGCGAAGGTCAAAAGATGAGCTTCTATGTATATAGCCGTTTACCATGGAATAATTACATTGAATACTATGCTAGGGTAATCAGTCCCGGGACATATTCCGCTCAAGGACCTGTTATACAAAGCATGAGTTCTAGAGACAGTATTAATACTGGTAAAACAGAGATAGTAAATATTGAGGCTACCGATCCTATACTGACACCAATTGAAGATTTACCAAGCCCTACACCTACTCCGACAGAAGACATTTTGTACGGTGATTTAAACGGTGACGACGAGGTGAACTCAATTGACTTTGCACTAATAAGAATGTATTTACTTGGACTTAAATCTCAATTACCAACGCCGGATAAATACGGTGATTTGAATGGTGATGGATATATAGACGCTCTTGATTTAGGACTATTAAGGCAGTACTTACTAGGATATATTAAGAAATTCCCTGTCGAAAACCAAAAGTAGCCGGAACTATTAAGTATTATATAGAAAAACAAAGTTCTATAAACTCCCAAACTGTAAAAAAGCTAGATGCTAAGTATTTATACTTGTGCAGCTGGCTTTTTTTACCCTTCGAATAAAAAAATATTTAGGTTTTTTTTATCAAAATAGAGGATTTTACTTATCTATGTAGAATATAACCAATAAAATACATAATTCTCTTAACGTTCGTTTATTAAAGCTGGTAATTTTACATAAATTGTTTTGCAATTTAACTTTTAAACTAGAGAATAAAGCAGCTTAGTCTACATAATTTTATTAACTTTAAAAAACATAGATAAAATAAATTAGATGAATTGTAAAATTGCATTATAATTCAAATTAAGTGACTTAAAAAACAACTGGTCAAGTGCCTATTAATAGATTTTACGGGCTTTATGTATTCTAATAATGGATAGGTTGTTTTTTAAATGGTCATATTGAACTATACTATAGCAAATTTCAATATCATAAACACTTTAATCTATATTCACTTTATTTTTTGATGAATGCAGTAATGGGCATGAAGTAGAATATACTATACATTAAGAGGGGGAATTATAATGTCTCGAAAAAAAAAGAAGAACCAACCATATAAAATTCCTATACTCCCTGGAGATACAGTTTTTGCTCCAGCTTCTAGAGATGTATACAGGAAGGCAAAAGTCATTGATTCACAGTTAAAAAATGACAATACTGTTTTTAGGATAGAGTTTGAATCTACAGGAACCACCCACTTTATTTCGGCAGAATTATGCTATAGAGTTCTCAACGGAATAATTGTGCCTTTAGAAAAGCCAACTAATGGCAAACAAAAATTTTGTATTTGGTTAGTTAGAAAATTTGGATTAATTGAGGTTTAATTGATTCCTACATCAAAAGCAGTTTTTTCAACAACTAAGTTATGGTGAACTAACCCAAATACCGTAGATATTTAAAAGCAATAAGGGCACACCCCTCAATCACTAGGATGTGCCCTCATTGTATTATACAAATATAACTTCTACCTTGTGCTCTTTGTTATCAGTAAACAATGGAACAAGATTTCCTTCAATAACTTTACCGTCAACAGAAATCTTTACATTTCCGTCAGCACTTCGGTAAAATCCTTCTGGCTTCTTTATTGTAATACAATAAACTGATTTACCTGTATTAACATTATATGAAGTAACTTTCTGATCTTCTCTTATTATTGGATCAAGTATTAAGCCTTTAGTTGTGTATTCAACCCCAAAAGCACTCATCAAAGTCAATGTGAGCCAAGTTGATGTTCCGCTTAACATAGGACCAATATTCTCACCATTATCACTGTTGTTATACTGGGTACAGAATCTTGGGTTCCCCGCTTTTTCAAAGGGATTCGCCATAGTTCTAAATGGAGCAACCAAATCCACCATCCAGTATCCCATATTTGCAAGTCTTGCAGCAAGTTCCTTGTTTTTAACTGTCTTTGCAGCCTTAAACATCGCAGCTGTAGCCATCATTGTTGCATGCTTAAATACACCACCGTTCTCTCTATCTCCTGGGAAATAATGACCTGTAGCCGTATCATTTGCAACTTTACCTAGATCTGTAGGTGTAACAAGCTTAATGCCATAGGGAGTTTTCAAATACTTATCTATAACATCCAGCATAATGGACATCTGTTCTTCACTGGCACAGTCTGCTAGAATTGACCAACTGAAGGAATTCAAGAAGTATGAACCGTCAATTTCAGGGTCGGAAGACAAATTATCTCCTTTAGCTCCAAGGTAAGTATATCTACCGTCTTTAAATCTATTGAACAATACTCTCGCAAAGAAATCTTCCTTCCAGGCATATTGCTGAATATTTTCAAACAACCTAGAAGACATAGCTTCAAGTTGTTCTTTATATTCTACATCACCTTTTTCGCTTGAAAGCTGAATCATTTCATCTATTGCAACCTTCAACAAAAAGGCGTTCATAACACTTTCAGAATAGTCGCTTTCGAAGGGCTCGTCTATCTTTCCACTCTTTGCAATTTGTTCTTTGTAAAGCTTTTCTTTAGTAATACCATCTATAAAATCATTGTCAAGCTTTAGGCAGTCGTTCCAGTCGGCATTGTCAAGAAGAGGCATACCATGCTTTCCAACTGATATTTTAGCGGAATATTTTAATAGTGCTTTAATTGTTTCATAAACAGGCCTTTTTGTCACAGCATTAGTTCCTGCAACTTCAACTTCTTCATCTAAGAATTTGATATCTCCTGTCAAGCTGATATAGCGGTACGCTGCCTGTACAAACCAAAGTGCATCATCAGACCACTTACCCGGTTCCTTACCCACCCAGAAAAAGTTATGGTAAGCATAACCCAATTCAAATATCATAGAACACCATTCTTTAAGGAGTTGCTTAACAAATTCGCCTTCGCCCATACTTACGAAGTAGTACATTGAAGCATATATGTCCTGTATTTCTCTAAAACCTAACTCCCTGTATCCTTTCTGGGTTTGACAGAAGGATCTTGACACAAAGGTCTGATAAAGCACCTGGAAAGGAAGGTTTTTGTTGAAATAAGTATTAAATTCTTCATCTTCAGTATTAAGCTGCATGAAGCTTGAGTACTTTTCCGAGAACTTAACAACCTGTTCTAAAGCCTTTGCAACTTCACCGGATTTTGAGAACTTTTCAACAAGGTTGGAAACCTCTTTTTTGAATACTTCTTCATTAAACGAAGGATTAACCTTATTTGATGAAAGCCCTGTGAAATTGTCAAACACAATAGTCTTCTTCGCTCCTAATTTAACTTCTGCTCCTAATGCAAAGAAACCGGGACCTTTGCGATAGAAATAATTACTGAGTTTACTGATATTCTCAGGATTTTCCAAGGTACCATTCCCAACGAATTCATTATAATTTGCACAGAATTCTTTAGGGAACTCCACACTGTCACCATTTCTAACTAGCATAGTGTGAAATCTCATATCTTCTCTCCATGGTTCGGGATAATAATCTGGTGTGATAGCAACTATAGAGCCATCCTCTTTTCTCAATATGGAGGACTGCATAATAACGTTGGTATAAAGTACATCTTCAAATACCGCATGAGTTGCAGGTGTTCCAAACATACCTGTATATATCAATTTAATGTTTCTTTCTATGTCTGTAAGGTTAGTTACTTCAATCTGCTGCACTTCTGTTGCTAATGGCAAACCTTCAACCTGTGGAAGTATAAAAATGGTTCTCTTTATGGAAAGACCGCATTTTGTCTTGTATTCAATAACCGTATTATTTTGAGAATGAATACAAGTTGCAGTTTCTATATTACTGTCATTAGGATCTGCTGAATAGAATATCTTCTTAAAATCTTCAACAAGGTAAAATTGACGGTTTGCAGGAAAGCCACCTTCTTCTTGTCTCATATCCCAACGGGTGGCAAGTACCTGAGTCGCTGCATGGGATCTGAACGCTCCCCTTCCAAGTCTGTCAACAACACTTTTAGGTGTAGTTTGAAGAGCATGGTCAAAGCCTGTTCTGTTTCCCATAAGAAGGTTTACATAGAAGTGGGGTCCTGGAGCCGGCGTGAGTAAGTCAATGACATGCTCACCTTTTTTGTTTAGTTCCCCTGCCCATTTGCCTACATTTGAAAGGGCTGTTTCAATCTTTTGTTTAATATCAGGTGACACTTCAACTTTTTGAGTTTCCCCATTGCTGCTCTTATATACAGCAACACTTCCGTTGTCTTGGACCTCAATCATTACGGAAGCACCCTTCGTTGCTTCCGTAAGAAGGTATTCTGATACCTCTCTGTTTTTTAAGAGTTGTAATACTGCAGGTACTTTAAAGGGCATTCCTGCTACTCCAATTACACTCTTAAAAGTTGTATCTGCAAACATTGCATCTACCTTTATATTTTCGTTTAAGGTCTTAAATCTACTTCTTAATAACGATTCGGGAGTTAACTTAACTTCCCTCGCGACTAATTTTTCGAACATGTGAACCTCCTTAGTATTAACCTTATAAAAGTAAAACCGCATAAGCGGCTTTAGTATTTCTAATAAGCTAGTAAAAGCGAAGGGACTCGATGTCCCGTAGCTTTTCATCTAATGCTCAGGTCAAGTAATTGCGTCATTTGACACTAAAACAAGTTTACACTTTAATTAGGTTTGTTTTTTAGCTGTTTTATTGTTATATCTTTTTCAATTTGGGATTGTACATATTATAGGGATTGCATAATCCCTATAATATGTACAGTTAAGCTTGAAGCATATTTTTCTTATACTGTGCTTTTTGATCGCTTAATTCTTTAGGTGAATTAACCCATTATAACTTCTACTTTATGCTCTTTACCGTCATTGAAAACTGGAAGGATATTTCCGCTAATTTCCGCTCCATCAACAGTAACCTTCTTCACTCCTGAAGACACATGATTAGGGTTCTTAACATCTATAACATAAGTTGATCCTCTGTAAAGCCTTGAAATTGTATATCCATCCCAATCCTTTGGAATACATGGATCAATTTTTAATCCTTCAAACTCAGGCTTGATACCTAGAATCCATTGTGAAATTGCAACGAAGTTCCATGCAGCCGTTCCTGTTAACCATGAGTTCTTAGCTTCACCCATACGCCTTGCATCTTTTCCACCAATCATCTGTGCATAAACATAAGGTTCCGTCTTATGAATTTCGCTAATTTCTTCTGTATAAGCAGGAGCAATCTTTGAATAGTATTCAAAGGCCATATCTCCTCTTCCGGCAACAGCTTCAGCACAAACTATCCATGCGTTATTGTGGCAGAATATACCTGCATTTTCTTTATATCCAGGAGGATATGTTGAAATTTCGCCATACTCAATATAGTACTTAGTGAAGGCAGGGTTATTGAGCACTATTCCGTATGGAGTATCAAGATATTTCTTAACTGAATCCAATGCTTTTATTGCCTTTCCATCCTCAAGTCCTATACCTGCCATTACACAGAAACCTTGTGATTCAATAAATATCTTACCTTCCTCATTTTCCTTGCTTCCTATTTTTCTACCAAAATCATCATATGCTCTTAAGAACCATTCTCCATCATATCCATGTTTAAGAATAGCTTCTTTCATTTCTTCAATTTGCTTTTTAGCTATTTCAGCTTCATCATTAAAGCCCATGTATTCACATAGCTTTATGTAGTCATCTCCAGTGTAGACAAACATACCAGCAATCATAACTGACTCCGCGACCTTACCATCTTTACTTGTAGTAGTCTGGAAGGACTCATCCGGAGTATTAGAGAAACAGTTTAGATTGAGACAATCATTCCAGTCCGCTCTTCCAATCAATGGTAACCCATGAGGTCCAAGATTGTTTGTAACGTGGTGGAAGGAACGTTTTAGATGCTCAAAAAAGGATGTTGCCTTGCTCATATCATTGTCATAAGGTACTTGTTCATTCAGTATATCAAAATCACCAGTCTCCTTAATATAAGCAGCAGCAGCAATAATCAACCACAACGGATCATCATTAAAGTCTCCGCCAATTTCATTATTACCTTTTTTAGTAAGCGGCTGATATTGGTGATATGCTCCACCATCTTCAAGCTGTGTAGCAGCAATATCTAAAAGCCTTTCTCTTGCTCTTTCAGGAATTTGGTGTACAAATCCTAATAAGTCTTGGTTTGAATCTCTAAAGCCCATACCTCTTCCTATACCTGATTCAAAGTAGGACGCACTTCTTGACATATTGAAGGTAACCATACACTGGTACTGATTCCATATATTTACCATACGGTCAAGTTTATCGTCATGACTCCTAATAGTATATTGTGAAAGCAAGGAATCCCAATACTCTTTAAGTTGACTGAAAGCCTTGTCCACATCTGCTACAGTTTTGAATTGATCAATCATTTCTTTGGCTTTCTTCTTATTGATAACACCTTTCGATTCCCATTTTTCTTCTTCTTTATTCTCAACATAACCTAATATAAATACGAATTCTTTTTGTTCTCCTGCATTTAATTCGATATCTAAAGAGTGAGATGCTACTGGTGACCAACCATCTGCAACGGAATTATTTGACTTACCCTCAACCACTGCCTTAGGTGCATCAAATCCGTTATAAAGCCCTATGAAGCTATCTCTATCACTGTCAAATCCAGTTATAGGTGCATTTACAGAATAAAACGCATAGTGATTTCTACGCTCTCTGTACTCTGTCTTATGGTAAATAACTGATCCCTCAATTTCTACCTCACCAGTGCTGAAGTTTCTTTGGAAGTTTGTCATGTCATCTTGAGCATTCCACAAGCACCACTCTTGGAATGAAAATAGCGTTATTTTCTTTGTAGAATTTCCTTCATTCTTTATTACTACCTTTTGAACTTCACCATTGTAATTTTGTGGTACAAAGAAAGTAACTTCCGTGCTTATATCGTTTCTCTTACCTGTGATTTTGGTGTACCCAAGACCATGTCTACACTCGTAGTTGTCAAGTTCTTTCTTAACTGGTGCCCATCCTGGTGACCAAAAATCGCCATTGTCATGTATGTAGAAATAGCGTCCACCCATATCTATAGGCACATTATTGTACCTATATCTAGTTATACGTCTAAGTCTTGCATCTCTATAAAAAGTATACCCTCCTGCTGTATTTGAGATAAGTGAGAAAAATTCCTGTGTTCCAAGATAGTTTATCCATGGATAGGGAGTGGTTGGAGATGTTATTACATACTCCTTGTTTAAGTCATCAAAAAAACCAAATTTCATTTTATTGCCTCCTTATTTAATAATAGTACTTTATAATTATCTTGACCTTTTTTTTGCACATGTATCCCTGTCAACAAATTTCACGGGATAAGTAAAGCTACTAAAAGCCTTTGTGCCTTGTTCTATATTGCTTATAAGTGCTTCTGTCACCTGAGTAACCATATCGTAAACCGGGACATTTACTGTTGATAGTGCAGGTTTAATGTGTGAAGCCATTGGTATGTCATCAAATCCTATAATCGATATATCCTCAGGGACTCTTACACCTTCCTTCATAAATACTTCCATAGCAGCTATAGCCATGTCGTCGTTACACGCAAACAATGCAGTGGGAAGTTTCTTAGAATTGATAAGCCTTTTTACCTCGTCATAGGTATTCTTCTTTAAGAATTCTCCCTTTAGTATAAAATCAGGGTTTATATCTATATTATTTTCTTCGAGAGTATATTCGTAAGCTCTGTAACGTTCTTTTCCTGAATATGTACCCATACGACCTGTAATAATTCCAATATCTTTGTGTCCTAAATTAATTAAATGATTTAATGCCTCAACTGTACCATCAAAATCCGAGGAGTTGACAACAATCAATCTAGAATTATTCAGGTTATTCCTTTCTATTTCCCCAAAATCATAATCTACAATTCCTATCGGATAACCCATTTTAGTTATTTTCTTTATTGTGTCTAAGTCTTTTTCATTTCCAACTAAAATTCCCCCGCTTATCCTTTTTTGCATAAAGGACTGACTAATTTTTGAGTAATCCTTATCACAGTATATGGTATGTACTAAAACATAGTAACCGATTGTATTTGCAGCATCAACTACTGTGTTGATAAACGTGGAATAATAGGTACTTTGATATATTTTACTCGGTCCGTCGTTTTCAGATACACTTATTACGAATAATCCTATAGTGTTGTTAGATTTGCCTGCAAGTATTCGTGCGGACGTATTAGGTTCATAGTTATATTCTTCAATAATTTTCAGAACCTTTGCCCGGGTCTTTTCAGGAACATTAGGATAGTTGTTAATGACTCTAGACACCGTACTCCTAGACACTCCGGCTAACCGAGCTATATCCTCACTCTTCATATCCACCTCCATGAACGCGCGTTTACTATAACATTATACATGGGTTTATTTTATTATTCAAGATATCATTTTTCTTATTTTTTTAATGTTTATTGCAAGTGTATTATACGATTTGGATATCAAATTAGTGTACATATTGCTTGTATCAGAAAGTTTCGATGACAAAAAACTGTTAGTGGTATGGATAAAGGAAGTAGATGCAGTTAATGAAGGATAAAGCCAAATATTGAACTTTCTTTATAACAGTGTTATCATAATATTGTAAATAATTCTTTATAGTTAATAACTTATACAGTATTTATCTATTCAATAAAGTAAATTCCGTAGTATAGTTTAAACAAGCTACTTTTTCTAATTAATTAATAGGAAATCTTAGGGGGATAATAATGAGTATTAATTTTCATTTACCTAGTTTTGCGGAAAATTTCGAACTAAATATTCTTCTTTATGAAGCAATGCAAAAGAAGCCTGAATATTTTCACGAGGATATAAAAATAGCCTCAGTTTATGGTACCTTTCCATCGTCCTTATGGAATGGCGGTCGCACCTTCAAAGGAAGCATAGATCGTAACTCTATGAAAGAAATATTAAAACAGTTCAACCAGCGTGGCATACCATGTCGTTTTACTTTCAGTAATCCTCACATAAAAGAAGAACACCTAAATGATTTCTACTGCAATATGTGTCTTAAAATGGGAGATAACGGATTGAATGAAGTTATAGTAGTTTCTCCTGTATTAGAAGCCTATATAAGAAAGAATTATCCAAAATATAAGATAATAAGCTCCACCTGCAAACAAATTGAAAATCCAGAAGCTTTAAAGGAAGAACTAGAAAAGGATTACAAGCTTGTGGTGTTAGACTATAATTGGAATAATAGATTTGAAGACCTTGAAAAAGTCCCCTTTAAAGAACGCTGTGAGCTCCTTATAAATCCCTGCTGTATGCCAAATTGTGCACGCAGAAAAGAACATTATGACTATATTGGAAAATACCATATTGCTCTATCCGAGCATTTGAAAAACTCCCCAAAGAAGCCTTTTGAATATGAACCTTTCTATTGTGACCAAATAACTCCATATTTCTACGAAACAACCAAACACAGTACACACATCACTCCGAAAGATCTCTATGAAAAGTATGTACCTATAGGCTTCAACAATTTCAAAATAGAAGGGCGTTCACTTCCCTATTTCAGTGTGCTAGAAAGTTATATTTATTACATGGTTAAGCCTGAATACAAGGACGAAGCACGTTTGTTCATGTTACTGAGCAAACTGCAAATTGCAAAAAGCTAAGGATATGATATTTATTTAAATCAAGAGCATTTAATAGACCTGTATTTGATTTTTTATGTTAGCATATGAAATTTAGTTATTCAATAATATAGAATTTTCCCTATATTTTTTGTATCATAATAACCAGTATAAAATAATCAATGGAAAAGAGCAGCATAGTGCTAAGACAAACAAAACAAATATCATCTTACTCGAAGACTTTAATACTATTTGTCTTGTAGCTGTATCAGGGATTGAGGGCTCAATATTGAATTATTGGCCCTCTTTTAAATAATTGCTTTGCAACATAAAAAAGTATATAATGATAGGCCTATAAGGCTAACAATCCAAATAATTTACCTATCATTATCATGGCATACCATATCAATCACAATAGCTAAAGCAAGCACTAATACTTGGTCTTCATCATCATCAACCTCAACACCATAGGTATCGGTAAGCGAAAAGAATTTCTTCGAAACCTGACCAATCAGCTTTCTATCGCTGAATATCCTAAACTCATGGGCAAGGAATTCTCCCTCAACATAATAATTTGCATTATTACTTAGGATTTCAAAATCATTTTTCAACAGTGCAAACTTTTTCTTCACATTTGCAATCATTTCACCATTAATATAAATGCTATACTGAGGCATGAACTTAAAAAGCTGCTGTTCAATGTAACACACCTCATTTTCATTAAGATCAAATATTCTAAGCTTCTTTCCGAAGGATAAAAGCTGACTTTTTACTAAAAACACATCCCTCTCATTTTCATCTCTGATTGTGAATTTATCCCCTAGTGAAAATATCTTTTGTCTAATCATATATTGCATGACTATTCCCCCTTTTAATTATACTTTAAACCTATAACCTATCCCCCAGATGGTTTCAATATATTGAGGCTTTGAACTGTCCAGCTCAATCTTTTCCCTTATTTTCTTAATATGCACAGTTACCGTGGAAACATCCCCAAGTGCGTCCATTCTCCAGATGTTTTCGAACAGCTCATCCCTTGAAAAAACTCTGTTTGGGTTTTCGGCCATAAACAGGAGCAAATCAAACTCTTTGCCGGTAAAAGAAATTTCCTTGCCTTCTACCCATACCCTCCGGGAATCTTTATCTATTACAAGATTTCGCACAGTAATTGTTTTTGATTTCTTTTCATTGCTCCCTACAAGTCTTTCATACCGTGATATATGTGCCGCAACTCTTGCTACAAGTTCGCTCGGACTGAAAGGCTTGGTTATATGGTCATCTGCACCAAGCCCTAACCCTCTTATTTTATCAATATCTTCTTTCCGTGCCGACACCATGAGTATAGGAGTATTTTTAATATCCCTTACTTTACGGCATATTTCAAAACCATCAATATTGGGAAGCATCAAATCTAGAATTATCAAATCATAATCTTCCTTTAATGCTCTGCCAAGTCCTTTATCTCCAGTCTTTTCTATAACAACATCATATCCGCTTATCTCAAGATAATCCCGCTGAAGCTCTGCTATAGAGACCTCATCTTCAATTATCAGTATCCTCTTTTTCATTGTCCAAAACCACCTTCTCCAATTCAAAGTATATGCTGGTCCCCTTTTCATATTCGCTTTCGGCGAAGATTTCACCTCCATGTTCTTCAATTATCTGGCTTGCAATTGCAAGGCCTAGTCCACTGCCACCTTTGGAGGTGTTTCTTGAAGGGTCGGCTCTGTAAAATCTATTAAAAATATTATTAAGATGCTCTTGCTTTATTCCTTCACCATTGTCGTGTATACCAATTAATACTTTGTTTTGCTTGTCTTGTACATCAATTTTAATTTGTCCGTTTTCTTTATCCATATATTTTATAGAGTTTTCGAGTATGTTTGAAACCACTCTTTTAAGCTTTTCCGAATCGGCTTTTACAAGTGTGTTATTGGGTAAATTATAATCACATTTTATACTTATTCCAAGTTTCCCCAATTCAAATTCATACTCATCAATCAGGTCTTCTATGAATATTTTTAAATTAACCCTTGCAAAGTTAAAAGGTACCTTTTTCAAAGTTTGATTTGAAAAAAAGGTCAGGTCATTTATCAGTCTATCCATGTCTATAACCTTTTTGTATATAATGTCCATGTATTTGGTTGTTTTCTCAGGAGTATCCGCCACGCCATCCTTCAAACCATCTATATGACCTTTTATTGAAGTTATAGGGGTTTTTAAATCGTGGGAGATACTTGCTATAAATTCATTACGCTCTTCATCGTATCTAACCTGCTGCTCAAGTGCAGTTTTAAGCCGCTGCCTCATTTCTTCAAAAGCACGGCATACTTGTCCGACTTCATCCCCGGATTTTTCATCTAGAACAAAGGACAGATTACCTTCTTTTATCTGTTCGGCACCATACTTAAGTTTTTTTAACGGCTTGATAATGCTCCGCGATACTATAAAGGTGAGTAAACCATTGGTGATTAGTATGATTATAAAAAAACAGAGCAAAAAGTCCGATATAAAACCGGTTACGAATTTTTCAAAAGGACTTGTATCAATCAAAACATAAATTGCGCAGTCTTTTCCATCTGATAATTTGAACTTATAATGTATATATTCCAGTTCACCAAAGGAATGCTCCTGATCTTCTTTTCCATCCATCAAAAATAGGTGATCCTGAAATTTTTCACGGTCAATTTTATCCGATACATAATATATATTGTTTTCTATTGTAAAACTAAAACTCAAGTTTAACGACTTTAATTTGTTGTCAATATTTTGGAGGTATTCTAGGTCTTTAAATTTATCGGGGTCGTTAAAAGCATCATTAGAAATAGCTACAAATTCTTTAAAGCCTTGCTGGGCAACCTTGTCGGTTATTTCCGGTGAGTCATGGTGCCCCAGCCCCGATTTTCCAACATTCATTCCTATTAACATAACTGCAAGAATAACTGCTGAAACAAGTGGAATTATTATCATCAATATATTTGATAGTATTAGCTTAAATCTTATAGACATTTTAAAATCCCCCAAATGCTTTTTAAAACCCCAATGAAATTATGAAAAAGGTTAATGCACTTATACTGTAACTGCACAAGTGCTTTGACCCATAAAATTTACTATACATCTTTTTGATGAAACATATAACTTCCCGCAAACATAAACATTATACCATAAGCTAGTATATATAATAACTCATTTATAGTTTTAGAGAAATTCAAAGTACTAGAAAAGTTCTGATACCATGAAAGATAGCTTGTAGGCATAAAAGGCATTATTTCCGGGAAAATAATTGATACAGCCGATAAAAGCATTGAAGCCAATATCATAATTACAACAGTTAAACTGCCACTTTTGGTAAATTGGGCTGTAAAGGCAGTAATTATAGCTATAAGCAACATTGGTATAGCTGCAAAAGTATAGGTTATAAAGTTTGATGGTAGTTTTATCAAACAGGAACTAAAATCTCCACCCATAAAACTTGTAATTACTGAGATTACAAACGTACCAAGTAAAAGTAAAAATATGCTTACGCCGACTGCTAAGATTTTAGAAATATAAAGTTTATTTCGTGTAATCGGTCTTACTAGCGACATAATAATTGTATTATCAGAAAATTCACCGGAAAACAGGTCACTTGTGAGCATAAGTATGAATAAAGGAAGAACTAACGAAGACATTAGATTTAGAACAGTGAGTGGAATAGTTGCATTATTAAGTATAGGTCCGCCTAAACTTCTATCTGTTACCAAGTTTACTGCTGAGGCTAATATAGATATAAGTATTGAACTTAAAAATAAGAAAACATATTTTTTCTTTGAAAATATCTTAAAGGTTTCATTTTTTGTACTGGTTAATATTGCATTCATTCAAATCCCCTCCTAGCTCTTCCTTCATTTTCTCAATAAAATAGTCTTCTAAGGAGATGCCACTGGCTTTTATGATTTTTATTTTGCATGTATCAATAATTTTGCCCTTTTGAATAATCAGTATTTTATCACAAAACATTTCTATTTCATGAATTTGATGGCTGGAAACAAGAAAACTTATCATAAACTCTTTGGCAAGGTCAGATATAATCCTTCTAAGTTCCCTTGTACCTTCTATATCAAGACCATTAGCAGGTTCGTCAAGTATTACCAGCTTAGGCTTCTGATATATAGCCATTGCGATTGCAAGTCTTTGCTTCATACCAAGGGAAAAGGTTTTTACCTTGTCGTTTTTATAGGCGTCAAGTCCAGTAATTTGAAGAACTTCATCTATCCGTGACTTATCTATTTTGTCATAATAGTTAGATATAAGTTTGAGATTGTTATAGCAACTCATATTTCCTATTATTGATGGGTTTTCTATAAGGCACCCTACATTAACTATTGTCTCCTCGAAATCATCCGAGATATTTTTCTCACAGATTTTAACTGTTCCTTCGTTAGCCCTTACCAAGCCTGTTATCGACTTCATTATGGTTGTTTTACCCGACCCGTTTGGACCAAGAAGCCCGATGATTTCACCTTGCTTAATATCAAAACTTATATCGGTAATGCCCCTACCGTTCTTATATATTTTTTTTGAGGTTCTTTACCTCCAATATTTTCTCCATATATCCTCATCCTTCCTAGTAGTTGCAACGCATCAATTTCTGAGTTCTTTCATTTTGTTACAAAACTACTTCCTCTGTACTAAATTCCTATTACTATGAATTTTTCTAGTACAAGCCAGCATCTATATTAACAGTTAGTTCGGACAATATCGATAATAGGCTCAATTGACTTTTTATTAGTAAAATCAACAACTTTTCCATATGTAGCCAAAACACCCTTAGAATCGTTATCAAGTTTTTCGGGATCTTTAGCCTTTATGGATTTATACATCATATACATTAAAAAACGGTCGAGAGGATTCATTTTTTTATAATTCAAGCCGCCTCTCAGTATAAAAAAGTGCACATTGTTTTTCATTTCATCCGTTAGATTTTTGTTTTTAACCTCTTCTACTGCGTCCTCTTTTTTCTGAGTAGCTCCAACAGCTACAATAATTAATTTTTTATTATGAAGCTTTGGATAATTGTTTTTTATCAGTGAAAATCCAAGGATGCCTCCAACATAAAGTCCTCCGCAATGTATAATTGTAGTGTATTTTTCCAATTTATCTATCTTTATTTGATTTGACTTAAAAATATCGGCAGACAAAGCCTCTGCAATCCATTTTGCATATTTTTCTGTACTTCCGTATTTTGACTTGTACACAACTACTGCATTTGACATCTCTTACGCCTCCTTGGATTTCACTATATTTTAATTACAGCCAAGCTCTTTAGTGGATAATTCCTTTACTTCTTTTCCGGCTAAATCTATGATGTCAGCATTAGTAGAATTAATCTCAGAAACCTCAAAACCAATTTGGAGTTTCTGGTTATGAACATTGTTCTGTGCATCATTGCCGGACACTTCAAACTCCAAGTCCATCTCTTTTATAATACTGTCCTTATCAATTATAATTTCTATATTTACTTTTTCTGTTTGTATGCTGCTTATAAGCTTTGGAAATTCAAATACTTTAGGGTTAATTCCGAAAATTTCAGCTACTTTATTATTTGTTTCGCATTCAACATTGCATTCTTCATTCTGTGCTGCATTTAGATTAAGTATTAGATTGAACAAAGTAGGAATTTCATTTTTGTCTAAATTGATTGAAATCTGCTTTCTATCATCTCCAATATTCTTTAAGGTCACTTGGTTCTTGAGATCTCCCACTAATGCATCTAGGATACTTTCGCAAATTGCATCCATTTGAGGATTTTCAAATTCATAGTGCTCCTTTTCAGTTTCGTTCTCTTCTTGAGTACAGATTATTTTGTTGTATACATCCGAAGCATCGTGTTTAAAAACCATAGTCTTATCGTTTACTGAGAAGATATAATTCCTATCAAGATCATTGGTGTCAATTAAAACACTTCCACTGACTAATTGCTCCTGTTCAACCTTGATTTCCGAACTCAATTTCATAAGTTCCTCATTATTGTCAATCAAAGCACCCGACATGGTGAAGGTTGCATTTTTTACTGAATCGGAATTTTTCACTGCTATTTTTAGCGCCTCATACCCTGTAGGTCCTGAAGTCATTCCCATTACAGTGGAAGTAATAAGAAGTGAAACTCCAACTGCTAATCCAATACATGTTCTAAATAAATTTTTATTCATTTTGTTGCCTCCTTATAATTTGATATTTTCTTGCTGTATCTTTATATTAGCAGTCGAAAATAAAATGGTCGTGAAAGAACCATTAAAGGAAAATGAAAAAATATTAAAAAAGTATAAACTTGGGAGAAATCAAATTTACAAATCTAGAACACTTGTTGATCATACGTACAATATAGATATAGAAAGAGGAAAGCAATGAAAACCAGTGCGCTTCTAAAACTATTCAAGGAAAATGGTATTAAACTAAAAGAACGCGGCAAACACCATGATTTATATTACAGTCCAATAACAAACAAAACATCTCCAGTTCCAAGGGACAAAACAGAAATACCCACTAGGACTCTGAACAGTTCAATACGAGCGTGAAGACAAAACAATACCGGCTCCATCTGAATTAAAATCTATACCAACGGAACTCAAACGTCCAAACGCCAGAGATGAAGCATGAAAATAAGATTAAGCAATATCAATGGTTGTAGAGAACTTAAAAAAATGTTTTTCGCAAAACAGAACTGGACAATCTTAATCCAATA
>JGI24712J26585_10000673_pt1 | contig 29083 bp, 25 predicted proteins | sample BioPla3DNA2_FD_26585 | JGI IMG/M metagenome (IMG submission 26585)
ATCAAATGATTCTATATCCTTATCTAGCTCTCTCAATATATTTACAATAGTCTCTTTGAAATACTCTTTAGTTTCACTTACTGCAAAGCCTAATATCCTCTTATTTTTATTATTAATATAATCCCCATACCATAAGCCCCCATAAGTCCCACCAGAACCTACAGGAGTGGATATCAAGTCAAATTCAATATTCATATCTTTTTCTTGCTTTAATATTTCCTCATAGGCATTTATATATCCATATGTACCAATATGATTAGATGCTCCCATTGGAATAATATAAGGTTTCTTTTCTTTATCTTTTAAATCCTTAAACAAGGTTTCCATTTTATTACTAACAGAGTCGACGTCATTTTCGAAGTATATGTTAGCACCTAGGAAATAATCTAAAAACAAATTCCCTTCTATTTCATTAGGTTCACCCATTAATATTAGATAACATTCTAGGCCCAACTCGGCACATACTGCAGCTGTCGCCCTACAGTGATTAGATTGCAAGGCACCTGTAGTTATAATAGCATCACATTCATTGTTTAAGGCTTCAGCCATTGCATATTCTAATTTCCTTACTTTATTACCTGACACTTCTGTCCCAGTAAAATCATCTCTTTTTAAATATATGTTTTTGTTATATCTTTTACTTGTCTTTTCTAGTTTAACAATTCTTGTTGGTAAATTTGCTAAATTAATCTTATTCATAATGAATTCACTCCAGCTTCCAAATATTTTAATTAATATATAAATGAGTTGCCTTTAGTTAGATAATATAAAAGCATCACACAGGTAAAATATTTGCGTAATGCTTCCTTTGTCTAGATAACTTATTTCTTTGAGCTGCCTTCAAATAAATTATTTCTTGAAGATAACTTTAAATAAATCTCCAACACCAAAAGTTGTCTTATTATAAATTTTATTATATGCGGCCTTTTTAGGATTTCTAACCCAACCCATTCCTTTTTTCCCGTAGAATGGGTTTACTGTACTTTTAACCTTCCTTTTTAATTTCCCTGTTGTTCTTGCTTTTATACTCTTCTTTAAACTTGGTTTACGTAATCCTATCTTCATGATTTCCCCCCAACAATTACATTCTATAGGTCCTAGTCTTTTTACCCTTACGAGGGTGGTGTGCTACTAAGATGATGTAACATACCACTGAAGAAAGAAGGGATAACTAATTCCCGTACCCTTGCGAGTATCTTTAATCTTTGAAATAAATAAAACAAAAGAAATGGTGTTATTTTATTTCCGTACCCTTGCGAGTGGTGGTGTTCCTAATATATTGTAAAAAAATTAAAAATGGGAGTAATTAAAATGTGTTCCCGTACCCTTGCGGGTGTCTAGTCTTTTTTGCATTTAAATTAAGGAGAATGATAAGCATGTTTCCGTACCCTTTAGAGTGTAGATACTTTGGCAATTTATAAATTACATAAGAAAGAAAGGTTATAGCATAGGCGTATCCTTTGCATTTACTGGTATACTCCTAGAAACATTATCTTTAGTACTTATTTAACTCCTCAGTGATATAATAGTTCATTTCATCATATATGTCAAAGACTCTTGCTTCTACCTTATTCCCATACATGGATTTAATCAAACCCTCTAACCTGTTTATTATCTGATTACTTGTCATATTGGAATTTTTTTGTATATCTTTTTCACTTATAGCGATTAGACTATGGGCTGATGGGTTTCTTAACATTCTATTTGCATTTCTTAGCTTTCCAAAGAATTCCACTTCATTAGGTCGTGATCCTTTGCTATAAAAAACAATGGCCTCATCTAAAAAGTCTATACCCACCGTGCTTTTATCCCTAAACCCATACTTAAAAGCACTGTCCAGATATCTTCTAAAATCTGGATCTTTCATTTCTAGCTTTGACAGGTTCACAACTGTCTCACCATTTGTATATTTATCATAAAATTGGCTTGTATCAATACTCCATACTATTTTTAGATAATCCTCCATTAACTCTATTATTAGTGGATTAAGACCTATAATCATGTCCGTCAATTGTTTTCTTCTCTGTTTGATTTTTAGCATTAAATAGTATTCTACTATTCGTGAAATTGACGATTCTGCCACTGGAAATAAATTCAAACCATTATACTTGTCTATTTCTTTCTTAGCTTCAATATAGTCAAGATTGAGTCTGTGTTTACAATGAATAATCAATCGCTGTAGGCTTTCATTCTCAAATTCAGAAATTAGTTTAGCTGCCCCCTCATAGTCATAAATATCTATTAAAGATTTTACCTGACTCTTAAGCATTGAATACTTAAAAGACATTATCCCTGGTTCCATACACCTATTGTTTGCCTCATCTAGATTATCTAGATTATTTTCCATTAACTCAGCAATATCTCTATTTTTGCTGAGTTCTGGTCTGTCTGTGTTTGGACCTTCAATTGGAGTTGTAACCTGTACAACCCTTATCTTCTTATTAGTTGTCACTGCCTCAAGGCATAGAGTAGATTTCATTTGTGGTGTGCCTGAACTAACATTGAGGATAATTTCACTATCAGGATTTTCCTCTGATATTGTATTTATTATTCTGTTAAACTCTACTATAAAACTATCGAAGTCATATGGAAGAGCTTTACCTTTAAATTTAATAACTTGAATTTTAGGATTCAAAATCTTTATGGCAAGCTCACATTTGTTATCCACTAAATCTCTTTCATACATATCCTCCGAATAATATAAATAAACTTTTTCAGGCTTGTAATACCTAGTTATATGAAGCATGCTCCCATCAAAACCACCTCTTATTGGATCAGAAGTGCCTATAGGAGAAAAGAGTACACATTTATCTAAATTCAATTCTAACCCCTCCCATTCCAAGTGCTGTACTGGACCCTATACCAGAGTATTCCGAGAATCTAAACATCAAATTACATAGATTTACTAAGGGTTCAGGCCCCCTAACCCTAAATTGAATCTTCCCAATAAAACCTTTCTTAGTAGCAGATTCAAGGCTATAATTACTTGCTCTAATATTAAAGTCAGATATATATGTATAATTATTTATATGTTGTATGGCATCCCTGTCATCTATGCTGACTTCCTTAGCAAAAGCATTCCACTTGTTTAAGATGTTTTGATAAAGATAAGAAACTTGTGGTAATATAACATTGTTACCGCTAATTTTAAAGCTACAAGGAGTAAGGAATGAAACATTAATATTACGACTTCCTCCCTCCGAGTATACATCTTTTGTCAGGTCTTTATATGTTAAGCTAGGATAGGACTTAATATAATCGATTTTAAGAACCATATCCTTTTTCTTTATCTTTATTATATTAGTATTTGAAAATAACTTTTCTATCTCAATGTCTACTTCTTTATCTAATGTAGCTATATTCCATACCCATTTATTGTCTCCCTTTGAGTAGGATAAAAACTGAGAAAAGGGCCTTAAGGATTGGCTATGAAGATAATCAGTTAAATTGGGCGATAGGTTCTCCATCAAAAATCCATGGAATAAAGATCCATTATTTATATTAAGTTTTTTGTTTTCTTCTTGTTCAAAAACAATCTCTCTTCTTTTAAGCATTTTCAGCAACCTCAATTCTGCATACTCCGTTTAATATATCTTTACCTTCGTCATTGGATACTTTTAAGGTTCTTGGTGATATAATTCTATCATTTTTATGAATAAGTATGACCGGCCAGTCTCTATGAATAAGATTTCTAACTACCTTAAGGAGCTCATCTTTATCAGGTGCCAAGGCTAGCATAATTGTCTTTGCTAGATAGCCTGTCCCTCCTCCTATAAAAATATTCCCCTTGGCATGGGCATCAAAGGATATATATTCATCCAAGTTATAAAAAGCTCTAAAGACTCCATCTTTTCCTAGCAAAAGTTCAAATTGGGTTTGGAGGGCTTCATATATTTCTTCAATACTCTCCAGCCCAAGGTTAGGGTTTAGTTTGCTTGTATCTAAACTTAGTTTGAAAGTTCCTTCGGCTGGTGATACAAGGCATTCCCTGAAAATAGGAAGCAAGTTGTCGTATTCATCAGTTAAAGTTACATCCTTTCTTTGAAAGAGCTTCATTCCTTGCCTATCAAATGAACTGGTATCGCTTATTGAAAGGCCTGACATTCCCCTATAAAGATGCTTTTTTCCCCTTTTGCCTTCTATAGAATAGTCAAATATTTCTTTAATTAATCTGCCTTCTATATTCTTGATATTCCATTTAGAAATTTTCTTGTTATTTGACTCTCTTTTTATTTCCTCCCAGTAGTCTATATACTTATTTCTATTCTTATAAATATAGTTTACAAGCAATGCATTTGTAATAGAACCCTTAATACTGCTTCCAGGAATGTAAGGTTGGCCTTGGATGTTTTTAATGAAACAAACAACATCATTTAACTGATTCTTTTTTATGTTTGACACATCAATTGTATATTTTATACATTCATCAATATCACCATTAAACTTTTCCGTTGATGAAATACTATTGTACCATTGTCCAAGGTTTATACTATTTTCATTCTTGTTTTCCTCTTCTATTGTATTATCATTTAGCCCCGTAACATAGTCGTAATAGAGTCCAAGAAGATTTCTCTTTCCTAGGAACTTAGCAAGCTTTCTCTCATCTACAATTTTTAGTAGATTATTACTTGAATCATATATGTACTGGGATCTGTTAATCCTTGAATCTTCACCCCCACTAATGAATGTTGGGCTAATGATCTTAAGCTTCATACTATAGGTTTTGTAACCCTTTATTCCCTTCATATGTTCACCCCCAGATACATAGCCTTACCATACCTATATACTTTGTGGTTCCCACCACTTGAAAGTTCTACTATAGAGCCTTCTAAAGCTTTGCTAAGACATGCTCCTGCTTTCAACATTACTATTTGCTTTCTCTTAACATTGGCCTTAGAATAAGTTCTTGAGTATATAAATCCCTTTCTCAAAATTAATTGATAATAGGATTTACCGTCAGAAAGCGCATTTATTTCATCATCTTTTGGCGCCATGCAGGAAAGGGATATGTTAAAGTTACCACTAGTAGAAAGCATCTCAGCTAGTTTTCTATGACTTTCATATATAGGNATATCTTTTGATATTTCAATTGCATCTTCATCTAAATTAAATTTGCCATAGCCACTGCTTCTCTTTCCTCCAATACCTGTTGTAGACAAGGAGTCTACAACAATATCAAACTTGTCTTTAATATCTTTATTCATTTTAGCAATAAAGCATAGGCCTGCATCCTTGAAAAATCTTACGGAAGCAACTTGATAGGGCAAAGTCTCTGGACAATAAGCTATTGCAGTTCTAATATTATCTTCTTCAACAAAAATCATATCTTTGTCCATGGCAAAGTTAATATCCCCACCAGATTTTAAAAATCTAAAGTATTCTTCTAATTTCCCAATACATATGTGGGTTGTTTTCTTGAGCTTCTTCTTAGAAACACTGTCTCCCCTTGTATCTAAGCTATGATTATCTCTCTCTACCATTATTACTGGTTTTGGCATATATATTTCACAATCTATGGTAGCTCCATTCTTANCAAGAATGTTTCTATATGGAAGTAAATCAGATACTAGAAAGCTACCCTCTCTTGAGATTGAAACAAAATCTTCCAANTCTTCTTCACCAAAGATTCTAACCCATTCATTGCAAATTGCACTAAAAAGAGTGTCTGCATTTGAAGTGAATGCTGTAGTTGAAAGATTTGATGAAGCTTTGTCTATGCCAAACCTTACAGGAGTAGTATAATTCAGTTTATATAAGTAATATGGCATATTATCACCACCATTAGTTTTTTAGTATTTTGTCTGCTAGGGTATTAACTTTATCTTCATCAAATATATTGTAGGATTTTATCTCATAATCAAGGTCTTTGAATTCTATTTTTCCATACCCTCTTGTACCATGACCACCTATATAGTCATCCTCAACCAGATTTATTGCTGTTTTAATATTGTTGAGGTCTTCTTCTAAGTCTCCCATATCCTCAATATTGTATACTAATTTGAAATCAAATTCTGCACCAGCAGGCACTCTTTCTATTTGTCTTGGATTTGCCACTGATGTTATCCTATTTATTGTGTTTTCAAATTTTATTTCTGTGACATAAAGGTCAGGTTCCATATTAACTATAGTATCCCTGCTTTCGCTTGTCATCAACATATCGAAAAACTGAAGTCTAGATTCTAAATAATCACCTGCATCTACAGATGTTCCAAAAAGTCTTTTTATCCCCTCTACTTCCTTATTCATATCCTGTAATTCTGGGGTTTCACTATATACCCTGGCTAATAGGTATCTCATCTTACCTTTCAGAGTGCTACCAGGAATAATTGGGAGTTTTGAAATCGTATCCTTAATTACTACACCATCAACTGCCCCTATGGCTGAAAAGTCTGAGGATCCTCCAATATGCATACCTGTTTTCACCTGTATTTTCCCCTTTATAATCAACTTCCCATAAAGTTTTTTTACAGCCATATTAGTTTCCTCCCTTATATTTATGATAAGCAACAATTGCCTCTATATATCTATTGAAAGCTATAAACTTCTTTTTGCTATCCCCAATATCATCCATAATCCTTTCAATATCCGCCTTCTCCATGAATGATTTTACTTCTTTTTCTCGTCCACTCTGATATATCAGTTTAATCTTAACATACTGGATTTCATCAACTATATCTTGCGGTAGCTTGTCCCCTTCCATTTTTCCAGCACCTTGATAAGCCAATATCCTATTGTGTATGCCATTTACTCCAGCAAGGAATTTTCTAATCTGGTTTGTTGAAAGCATTATATTGCCCCATTTATTAGTATTAAGGCTTTCTACAACCTTTTTTGCATCTTTCATGTCCATCTTATTCCTCCCTTTCCTTTCGATTCAAAAGTATGACAAGATTAATTGCCATAGTGGCAGCTTTTCTATCTTCATCATCGAGTATCCAGTTGTACATTGTCTTTTTAAAGTCTTCATATACTAGCAACTTATCCTTGTCATTCTTATGGGGTTTCATTCTCCCTAGCTGATATGCCAGTCTTGCAATATTTATATTATTGTCATCCTTGAATAACAAATAAAACCTGTAAAGCAATTGATTACCAGCGTAAGTTTTTTCTTTATTAAGCTCATGTTCTTCAGGATTAAAATAAAACCACCTATTGAGTTTCTCCATTTTATCTAAGCAAACGCTATCTTTAAAATCAGACCAAGTAAAAACATTAGAGTCATCTTCATAATCAAAAATAGCAATTGAATTTTTACTATCATTATTGTGGCTTTTTGCTAAATCTTCAAGCTCACCTGTTTTTATAGCCATTTGGCTAATTGGATATCCTTTTGGAAATAGGCCGATACCAGCAGAAAGAGAAAGACTCCCTAGGGAAAATTTATTGAAGGCATCCCTTAAATTTACTGAAAACTCAAGAATTTCATCCCAAGGCCCAACTGCAAAAACATCATCTCCACCTGAATACACAATTACAATGTTCTTTTCCTTGCCCTTAAGATTCTTCCTACTTCCAGGAAGTCTAAAAGAAAACTGACTGTCTGCCTTCCCATTACATAACTTGTTAATTTCATACTTAAAGAACATAGTCAACTCTCTAGAAAAGGTAGATGTTCTGGAAAATGTTATATTGTCATATTTTCCCTCATCTTGATCATGTTTTTCAAATCCAGAAACAAATGCCTTTCCAAGATCATCTACATCTGCTCTCAATACGCCTAACCTTTTTATTCCACAGCTTTGAGAAGCAAGTTCTTCAAAATCTATCGCACTATTGCTTTCACTTCTTTTATTATAGTTTCCTATCCAAAGATTAGTAGAGTAATTTATGCCTATCATTGGCTCGTTTATTGAATATACTCTTTTATAATAGTCTGGAGCTAATTTCATATTTTCTTCTACTCTAGACATGGTATGTATGTCCAGAAATTTCCTTGACCCAATGGATGGAACCCTAACACCTTCTCTTTCATCTTCCTTAATTACAATAAAATTCTTCTCTTCTAATCCATGAATTCTTGCTATTTTTATTCCTAAACTTGCTAAAGAATCGCAATTATTGCAGGCAAATAAATCTGTGGCCTTTTGAAATGCTACTAAATGGTCACTTTCGCCACATATTATACACTCTTTTTCATATTGTGCCTTTTTGTTATACTGGGAATCTGGATTAAATAAGTCTTTCAATTGACCACCCTTGTACCTTTGTAGCTTGTTTTTGGATATCTTTTTGGACACTCCAGAGTATATTTCCCCTATATAATTTTCTTTGTTTTCTTTAATGTCAATTCCATTGCCAAGTTGATCTGCAGTACACTCTTCATAGCTCATTTCAAGATATAAGTTAATAGAAAACATCTCAAGAAGTTGTTTGTTTATTTCTTCCTTGCATTTATTGATTATTTCTTTAATCATTTCCGTATTTGGAAGAAGCATATAGAAGTGGCCTCCACCGGAATATATTAAATTCGCTCTAGTTAAACCTGCCTGGTCTAGAATATCATCTATTGCATTCTCCACCATAATCTCAAGGTATAGACTCCTTCCCCTAAGAGATTTAAGAGCCCCCTTGCTTGCTATTGTATAAATAAAGTCCTGTATACCTGATACATCCCCCGAAACAAGAAGAAAAGCACTTTCTTGTCTAAAGTCTTTGGATTCAAAGAATGTTCTTCTATAGTCTTTGATTCCTTGGTTGTCAGCATATATGTACATACAAGAAGCAAGGGCACATGTTATCTTTGAATGGTCATAAATTGATATATCTGGTATCTCTTTTGTACTAATACTTGATGGTATCCCCGATGTTGTTAACTCAAGGAGTTTAAGTAGTGAATTTGATGAATCTAAAATTCCAGGCTGACTACTTAGATACTTCTTAATCAAAGTAACAATCTCCTTATATCTTCCTTGACTTGTATTAGCTCTTAAGGATTCGAGATTTTCTACTGGAATTTTTACCGACTCATTCAAAAAATATGGTTTAAGATCATAAGCTCCTAATTTTTTAGACTTATGAAGATTTAGCTGATTGAAAACTGAATGAAGGGGTGTTTTCTCATCAAAGGTCCCCTTGTCCAGCTCTTCATAGATTAATCTACGATCAAGGCCTGAAGCTATATTGTCTGCTTCATAAACTATATATGCCATGCTGTCATCTCTTAGGCCTGCATTTATTAAAAAAGCATGATGATGATATTTAATGCAATCTAAAATCTCAGCTTTATTATTCATTAGAATAGATTCAACTGCGATAAATTCTGCACCTGCCTTGCTATGGTTACCACCGTTATGGTCACTTCTATATACTAGTTTACCAATGTCATGGAGCAGGCTTCCCTTCACTGCTATATCAATTCTTTCATACACATGGCAAACCCCCTTTGCTATACATTTGTATACTATAATAACATATTTTTTGTGGTTATTGTCGAATATTAAGAGTTTTTGAAGGTTTTTGAAATTAGTCATACCCTAGTCATAATCCTATATATTACAAAACCTGTATACTCAATACTTATTGAGTATACAGGTTAGACAAAACAGATGCTTCCTTTTACTTATTTAATCATCTTTGACATCAGTTTAAACTCAGGTGTTCCTGAGGCTTTTAATAGGTCAAACACTGCAGTTTCGGTATTTGTAATTACAGCTCCCATGGACTTCATTAAATCTAATCCATTTAAGAAGTTTGATTTAGTCCTTGAGGCAAGGGCATCCTTAACTAAAAACACTTGATATCCATCACTTATTAAATCCCTCACTGTTTGGAAGACACATACATGAGTTTCCATGCCAGTAATTACTACCTTCTTCTTATCCAAGAATTTTAAAGCTTCCTTTACTTCATCTGTATAAGCTGTAAAACTGTTCTTAGTGTAGATTTGTTTGTCATCTATTAATTCCAGTAATTCTGCAACTGTTCTTCCCAATCCTTTCGGATATTGTTCCGTTGCTATTACAGGGAACTTCATCTCTTTTGCTGCAGCAAGTAATATTTTATTGTTATTAATCACTTGATCCTTATACTTCATTACTGGCGCTAATCTTTCTTGAATATCAATTACTAATAAAACTGTGTCCTCTCTTGTTAATGTGAATTTATCCATGATATACCTCCTTAAAATTTTAAATGAGTCCCAAATATTATATACACTTTAATTCCTTAAGGTTGCCTTTACCATATTATCATTGAGTATTATATTTATCCCATCTATTATGTCACGGACAATTATGTCAGCCTTGCTTAGTAGCTTACCTGATGCACCTTCCCCTTCTATGATTGCTATGGATAAAACTGATTCTTCAAACATAGGAATATCATTAAATCCATTACCTACACATAGTGTTTTATCTCCAGATAAACTCCTTACTATGTCCCTTTTTGATTCCCCAGCATTTTCCTTAGGAAACGTCAAGACCTTAGCCTCTAGGCTAATACATTCTTTTTCCACTGTACCATAAGTGTCTGCAGTTAGAATATATATATTTGCATATTTAGACAATTTATTTATCAACTGACTAACCCCATCAACAAGTTTCCCATTTACAGCTATGGTTCCATTATAATCAAAAACCACATTTTCAATCTCTATGTCTTCCCTACCTGGTATCTTATATAGAATCATTCATATACCTCCAACGAATTTATTGTTCTGAAAATATAACATCATCCTTCATTATATTAGATATTCATACTTTAAGCTACATGGATTAATGTATTTCGTCATTTTTCGTATTAAAAAAGGCCTATAGAAATCCTCTATAAGCCTCTTGTTTGCTATGGTGCGCCATCAGGGATTCGAACCCTGGACACCCTGATTAAGAGTCAGGTGCTCTGCCAACTGAGCTAATGGCACATTACTAACCAACAAAAAATATTATACTACTTTATTTAACTTTTGTCTATACTTTTATTTACATGAATTTACCTCATTTTAAGATAACTATTAAATTCTGAGTTTATGTGCTAAAATTTCATATCTTTATAATCTACTAAGATACTAACTAAGCTAATTATTTGTCGAGGAAAAATAATGCTATGCATCCTGGACCTGTATGGGCACCAATAGTTGCACCAATAGAACTTATTATAAAGTCTTTTGTACCATATCTTTCTTCTATCATTTCCTTCAATATTAGTGTTTCCTCTAAATCATCAGAATGACTTATACCTATTAGTTGCTTCTTGTAATCAGCACCTTTACTTTTTTCATCCATTAGGTCTACCATTCTTTTTAGGACATGAGCTTTCCCCCTTGCCTTTTCAAGTGGAACTAATTTGCCTTCCTCATCTACTCCCAAAATTGGCTTTATATTCAACAAGCCACCTATTACAGCAGAAGTTCTACTTACTCTTCCACCCCTGTAAAGGTACTCTAAATTATCCACCTTAAAGATATGTTTAATATGTTTGATATAATAATCAGTAGATGATAGGATGTCTTCTTTGGAAGCTCCTGTTTTAGCAAGTTTTGCTGCTTGTAATACAATAAGCCCAAAACCAAGGGAGGCTGCTTTTGTATCTATTATTTCAATATCAAAATCAGGGTATAGTTCTTTAACGTTGTTGGCTGCAATTATAGCAGATTGTAAGGTGCCAGATAAGGCTGAAGAAAACCCTATGTAAATTACACTTTCTTTATTCTTTGCATGCTTTTCAAATATTTCTCTAAACCTATCCGGACATACTTGGGATGTTTTATATATGATGCCATTTCTCATCCCATCATAGACTTCATTTGGTTGAATAGTAACCTTATCTAAATACTCTATTTCACCCTGAATTACGCTCAAAGGCGCTGTTTCAATATTATATTCTTCTAGTATGTCTAGTGGTAAATCACATGCAGAATCACTAACTATTCTTATAGTCATTTATAATCCCTCCATTTTGCCCTTAATTAATTATATACCATATATGTACAATATTATCAAATTTATCTAGTTTTCATATATATTTTATATATGATAAACATATATTTATTACAAGGAGTGTGATTTCATGAAATTCATTTTTATAAGCAAAAGAACCCTTTTACTTGTATTTTCCATTGTAGTCTTAATGATGCTTGGATTTATTTTACGTTCATTATTTTAACTCAAGAAAAATAATAGTTTGCCAACTTTAAATATTAATTATGATAAAACAGCAGATGTATCTGCTGTTTTATATATTAATGTGTGATTTATATGTTAATATATTCACTTAATCTACTAAATATATCTAATATTATATTCCCATATAATTATTAATCAACTGATCCAATTCCATACTAAGTTCTAATATTTTTTCAGTTAACCTTTCAGTATTTACTACTTCATTAAGTTCTTCTCTTTTTATTTCTATTAACTCCTTTAGGTCTGTACTTTCTATTCTATTAGTCATTTGTTTTTTATCTCCCCCTTTACTTATTCCATAAAGCTTTGTTTTCTAATCATTTTCTTATTATCCAATGTTTACTAATCGAGACTGGGCTAATTAGATTCTTAATAAGTAAATAAAAATCATATGAGACCAATTCTAAATCCAAAAATTTTTATTCTGTTCTACATAATCACGCATTTTTTCATTAAAAGCCTCGTTTAAACTAAGGATTACCTTGTTTCCTGTAGAAAGTAGTTCTATATTTTCTATTTTAGATATTGCTAGTGTATTAATTCCAGTACCTGATATAAAGGCACCTTCCATTTTTTCTAAGTCATTCTTATGAACTGTTTCTTCAATAATTTGTATATTCAATTTTTTCGCTATTTCAAATACATGTTTTCTAGTGATACCTTGCAAGACTTCATCTGATGGTGCTGTATAAATCTTAGATTCCTTAACAAAATATAGATTAGATCTACTTCCCTCAGGTATATAACCATTTCTATTAATTATCAGGGCTTCAAACACTTCTTTTTCTTTAATTCTTTGTCCTACATCTTCTTTAAAAGACCTAACCAATACCTTTGCATTGGGGTTATTCCTTTCATACTCGTATAGTATTGTTTCAATACCTTTTTCATAGTAAGATTTTGGTGGATAAAATGTCTCTACAATATAAACTAAAAATATATTACCAATACCATCTGCTTCTCCAGATAGCAATTTTATATTCGTATTTTTTATTTCATTATGCAATAAAATATCCTTTATAGAATTTCTAATTTCTTTTTCATCTAAAGATATTTCATGCTTTACTAAAGATGCAGATTTAAACATCCTTGCTAAATGATCTTCTAAAAATATAGGTACCCCATCAACTACCCTTATAATTTCATATATTGGATCCTTATTTATTTTGGGAAATATTTCATCTTCCTTTACATATTTTACTTCACCGTTAACTGAGTAGAACTCATTTATCGCCTCTGCTTTCATCTAGTAAATGCCTCCCTTTACTCTAATGCTTTTATGTTTTCTATTAGTACATCTTTTTTTATCATAAGGAGCATCCTGCTATTTTCTCCTATACTATCTTTAAAATCAGTTAAAGCTAAATTTATTTTTTCTACCTTTTCTTTTTCTTCTTCATCCTCTTTAAGCTTTAATTTAACAGTGTTAATATTTTCTTCTTTATTACTTAAAGCCTCTAGTGCACCTTCTAAATCGTTGATTACTGCCCTAATGTATCCTTGATATGCTGCATATTTTAATACTGACAAATCTCCACCTATATCATCTAAATACAAATCATACATTGGTTTTAAATTCCTTATAGCCTGACTCCCATAATCATAAATTTCTACTATATTTTTATCTTCTATTGCTTTTGTCATCTTATTAAATGCATTCTTAAACTTATCTCGTACTTCCTTGCTTGTGCCTTTTTTTTGAGATTCTGTTTCAAAGGAATTCCAATATGGATGTATTTCATCTAGTTTAGCATTTATTGTTTGCCAACTAGAATCTATTTCTTTTTGCTTCTTCTCCTCTATGGTCCCTTCTTTCTGTTCCTGTCCTTGAGTAGATTCTTGACTAGCTTGGCCTTCTTGGCCACCACTTCCACCCTCGCTACCACCACTAGATTCTTCTTGATCGCTTTGCCCACTACTGCTTGATTCGTCCTTTTTTGGTTTTTTATCTTCTTTTGGTAGTTTTATTCCTAATGAAAGTCGTTCAATGTCACCCAATGATTTGAAAATATCATCTATACCACTGCTTAGTTCTTTTAAACTATCAGGTGCTTTGTCCTCTATCTTAATCTCCTCTTGTTTTTTCTCTTGGCTATTGCAGCCTACTAAAACTAATATTAATAAAACATAAATGATCTTTATTCTATTAATCTTCAAAATAATCACCTCGAGATTAGTGTAACCAGAGGCAATATTTTTATCTATTACAAAATTGGAGATAATAATCTTGATATTGATTCTTTTATTTTAACTATTCGAGGTCTATTTAGGTATTCTTCTATAGTTATCTCTTTGCAGTTTTGAAGATCTCTATTGAATTGCTCAGTGAGATTTAGGTTTGCGATATCATCATATATAAAAGCATTTACCTCAAAGTTCAATTCAAAACTCCTTATATCTAAATTTGCAGTTCCCACTGAAGAAATGAATTCATCAATAATTAACACCTTAGAGTGTAAAAAACCATTTTCATATGTATAGAATTTTACACCAGCTTGCAAAAGCTCTCCTATATAACTCAAACTAGCCCAATAAACAAAGGGGTGGTCAGGCTTATTGGGTATCATTATCTTTACATCCACTCCAGATAAACCAGCTATTCTTAAAGCATCAAATACACTGTCATCAGGTATGAAATAGGGGGTTTGGATATATAGTTTCTCCCTTGCTTGTGTGATCATCTTAAAATACCCATCTTTAACGCTTGGCCATTTTGAGTCTGGTCCACTTGCCACAATTTGAATGCCAACATTCCCTGGCACATTCTCATCTGCATAGATATAGCTTTGATTGCTTCCAATTCCTTCTTTAGTAACAAAACGCCAATCTAAAAAGAATCTCCATTGCAACAAGCTAATGGCTGAGCCCTTTATCTTCATATGAGTATCTCTCCAATATCCAAACTTCTTTTTATTAAGGCCTAGATACTCATCACCTACATTAAATCCTCCTAAATATGCCTCTTTCCCATCTATAATGGTAATTTTCCTATGATTTCTATAGTTTATTCTAATACTAATTAAGGGTATTAATGGTGGCATAAATATGCCAACTTCTCCACCTGCCTCAATAAAAGGTTTCAAAAACCTTTTTGTCAATGTTCTGCCACCCATGCCATCAACTAAAAGCTTAACCTCTAAACCTTCCTTTGCTTTTTGAGTCAATGCATCTAGTATCTGCTTTCCTAGATTATCACTTCTATAAATATAATACTCCATATAAATATAACTGTTTGCATTGTTAATACTCTCTAGTAAAGCATTAAACTTGTCTTCTCCTGAATAATAAAATTCTACACTATTATCTTGAGAAAAATATGCCTTACTATTAACCAAATGCATCTTTATTAAATCATAATAGTATGGATAATTTGGATCTTTAAAACTAAAATCATCTTCTTCTATTACCTTTATCTGGTCCTCAGCTAAAATATGAAAACTATTGTCTTCCAGCTCTTTTGATTTGAATTGCTTATGCTTTGATAAATCTTGGCCCAGAAACAGATATAGCAAAAATCCAAGCCCAGGTAAAAATAGTAAAACCATAAGCCATAACCAAGTTGATGTTGGATTTCTTCTTTCGAAAAAAACAAGTAATAGGGCTAGTAATATATTTATCCATATTAAATTTTCACTTAACCAACTTAGAATATCAATTATGATTCCCATTGAATCCCCCTATTTTACTTGTTCTTCTTAGATTTATACCTCTGATTTAAATTAAGGATCCTTTTTCTTATTCTATAGTTTAATGGTGTAACCTCAATCAATTCATCATCCTCTATAAATTCTAATGCCTCTTCAAGGGACATTTCCTTAACAGGGGATAGCCTTAAAGCTTCATCTGAACCAGATGCTCTAATATTAGTTTGTGCTTTCTTTTTTGTGNCATTAATCTCAATATCTTGGCCCTTAGGACTTGAACCTATAATCATTCCCTCATATACTTGTGTTCCTGGTTCAATGAACAAGACGCCTCTTTCTTGAGCTGCATGTAACCCATAAGTTGTTGCTTCACCTGTTTCAAAGGCTATTATTGACCCATCTTTTCTTGATGAAATATCTCCTTTATAAGGTTCATATCCATCAAATATTGAGTTCATTATCCCATTTCCCTTTGTATCAGTTAAGAATTCTTGTCTATAACCTATCAAACCTCTAGCTGGTATGGAGAATATCAATCTAGCATACCCACTAGTAGCTTCTGACATACTAACAAGCTCTCCTTTTCTTTGGCCCAATTTATCAATAACAGTTCCAATGAAATCAGCGGAAACGTCAATGTTTACTTTCTCCATAGGCTCATATCTTTTACCATCTACATCTTTATATAATACTTCTGGCTTGGATACTTGAAACTCATATCCTTCCCTTCTCATATTTTCAATTAAGACGGATAGGTGTAATTCTCCCCTCCCTGAAACTTTAAAAGAGTCTGTCGAATCTGTATCTTCCACCCTCAATGATACATCCGTTTGAAGTTCTCTATATAGTCTATTTCTTATTTGCCTAGATGTTACAAATTTGCCTTCTCTCCCTGCAAAAGGACTATTGTTAACTGAAAAAGTCATAGCAAGAGTCGGCTCAGATATCTTGACAAATGGAAGAGGTTCTGGTCTATCTATAGGGCATATGGTGTCACCTATTTGAATATCATCAATTCCAGTTATTGCTATGATGCTTCCAATCTTTGCTTCATCCACTTCAACCCTATTTAATCCTTCAAATTCATATAGTTTACTGATTCTAATTTTTTCTTGCTTTTCTGGGTTTAATATATTTACTAATACCCCATCTTGTCCCTCTATAATCGTACCCCTATCTATTTTCCCAATACCAATTCTACCTACATAATCATTATAGTCAATAGTTGAAATCAATACCTGTAGTGGAGCTTGTGCATCTCCCTCAGGTGCTGGTATATACTCTAATACTGTTTCAAATAAGGGTTCCATGGTTTCACCCATTTTATTAAAGTCTAAGCTAGCCTTTCCTTCCTTGGCTGATGCATATATAAAGGGACATTCCAACTGCTCATCATTAGCCCCTAATTCTATAAACAAATCCAGTATCTCGTCAATTACCTCTTCTGGCCTAGCTTCAGGTCGATCGATTTTATTAACACATACTATTACTGGCAACTCAAGCTCTAATGCTTTCTTCAATACAAATTTTGTCTGTGGCATTGGTCCTTCAAAAGCATCTACTAAGAGGACAACACCATTTACCATTTTCAATATTCGTTCTACTTCACCACCAAAATCAGCATGGCCTGGAGTATCAATTATATTGATTTTTGTGTTCTTATAATTTACAGCAGTATTCTTTGATAGTATAGTTATTCCTCGTTCTTTTTCAATATCATTTGAATCCATAACTCTATCTTCAACTACTTGATTAGTTCTAAATATGCCTGATTGCTTTAGCATACTATCAACTAAAGTAGTCTTACCATGATCTACATGGGCAATAATTGCAATATTTCTTGCATCATTTCTCTTAATGTTCATAAACCTATCCCTTCTCATATAAGATTGCTCTAACTTGTTTATTTTATCATATTTTTCCCATAATACAACTAAATATTAAAGACGATCTTTCGATCGCCTTTAATTTCAGAATTTGCTTTAGTTAAACATATAGTTATATATAAGTGACGCCGCATCTTCACGTTTTAATTCAGCTCTTGGCCTTATTTTCCCTGAGCCGTCACCGTTTATTAGCCCTAATCCATATCCTATATTTATATAACCTTCAAAGCCTGGTGTAATCTCACTGCTATCTTTAAAAATACTAGAATAAATATTTGGAATTTCTGCAACCTTGTCATAGCTCATAGCTCTTATAATGAACTTTACAGCTTCTTCCTTAGTAACTAGGGATTCAGGATATTTTTCGCCCTCTCTAATTATTCTTGAGTCGGTTAATTCTTCATATATTTTGTCTATATCTTCCTCTGTTTCTAATCCGTAGTAACCTCTAGATTTAAACAATAGATAAAGGAAGTCTTTTTGTTTTATTTTATCCTTTGGTTTAAATTTTGAAGAATTAAATCCTACTCCGTATTGAGACAGAGTTTCAATTTTATCCCTTGCGTAAGAATTATCTATATCATCATATTCAAAAATACTAGGCTCCTTGTAAAGCTTGCCTGAATAATCTAATATTTCCCCTGAATGGGCATCTATGTTTAATGGTAATTTACTATCTACAGCATATACTAATTTTATTTCTCTCTTATTACCATCAGCATTGTCATAATCATAAACAATCGTGTATTTTAAGTCATAACCTATTTTGTTAAAGAGTATGTCATATGCCTTATCAAGACCAATTACTTCTCCCATTGGTGGGAATTTCCCTTTATACCACTCAAATGAATAGGAATCTATTTCTTTATTAACAGCATCTACTGTTACAGAAATGGAATCTGACACAACATATATATCATCTATCTTTCTAGTAAAGGTGAAATAATAGCTTTGTTGATCTTCTTTTATATCCTGATTATAATACTCGATTTCCTCTATCTTATTAGGCTGTACTTTTTCTATAAATTCCTTGGCAAACTCTAATGCTTCATCCTTTGTAATAGTTGGTTTTTCATTAGTAATTTCATTATCGAATTTGTAGAAGCTCAAAAGTTCTAGGGTTTTTGCATTTAAGGATATATTTATATGCCAGTAATTATTATCTGTTTGGTTTTGGAAATATAAGGACCAAGTGTATTGATCTGGGTTATTATAATCAGTATATAGGTTATTACTGTATAGTACATATTCTGAATCAATATTTAATATTTTTCTAGCTTCTTCTTCTACCTTTGCAACATCAACTATTCCACTTAGTTTTTCAATCTCTTTTCTTTCTTCAGGAGTTATAACTGCGTTTTCTCTAACACCACCACTTGCACTATCCTTGGTTACTTCTTCCATACCAATATATGGTCCGTAGTAATTGGAATTAGTAGCTTCTCCTGTAAAAGCATCTATAGCTTTATTAGCATTTATAGTTGAATATACTAAATAGTGCTTCGCCTCTTGAGTACTTGTATCCAGAGGACTTATTCTATATGTGGTTTTGTAAATTAAATCCAAACCTATATTATTAATGTAAGCCTTTTTCCCTTCGTCTAATGATAGTATCCCCTCTGGATTAGGAAATATCATATCTCTGTCCCAGTTTGAGTAAAAACTGACTACTTTACCAGTATATTTGTTTATACTTATATTTACTGTGTTGTCCATAAAGGGTATGCCATTTACTAGCCTATTAAAAGAAAACCTATACTCATTATCGAATGTGTTTAAATGTGACTTGTCTTCTATAAGTTCAATTTCATTGTAAATATCTTTGTTTATTTTCTCTATAAATTCTAGCCCAATTTTTAAGGCTTCTTCTTTTGAATAATTTGCAATTCTTGTTTCACTTTCTTCATAAATAGGTTTATACTTGTTGTAGCTAATAACATTTCCCAATGAATCTGTTGTAACACTAATACTATCAAGCTTTAAATTAGAATCAGACCAATTCATGTAAAAATACATATTATCTAAGTCTGAACTTACATTGGAATTAAATGTGTCATATTCATCACTTATCTTAAATAAATTTTTTACCTTTAACACTGCTGCTTCCAACTGTTTATCTATTGCAGTATCTGCAAATGAATCGATATTTGTCCCGCTAACTATTATTAAAACTACAAGACAAATAATTAAGTATTTCTTCATTCATAGCCCCCCTTAGTTTAAAGTTTCTATTTATTGAACAAACTCTTACATATAGTCTTGTAAATTAATTTACCTAGATATATGCTTTACCGATACTACTTTGTTATTTTCAACATGAAATTCATCTGATAGTCCACTAACTAATACTAAGCCTCTTCCACAAGTTTTTAAATCTTTTGGATTGTAGGAGCAAATGTCATAATTTATGCCATTACCTTCATCTTCCACTTCTATTCTAAGTTTATCATCAAGCATTTCTAAGGTTAGACTTACACNCTTAGACATTATACAATGATTGCCATGAAGAGCTCCATTTACAATAAGTTCATTTAATATNAGTTTGATATCAAACATCACATCACCGTCATCTATATATACTTCTAAGTTCTTTACAATTTTTTCTATAAACTTCTTGATTGTACGTAAATCGCTACAAACTGTCCCCTTATAGAAATACGTCATGTCATCACATCCATTATTTATTTATTATCATATTAGTTTTACCCCATATCTAATACAATTAATCTAAATAAATTGAACTAATTCTTTATAAGTTATAAATAAATTCTACTTATTGGTTTGAATTATGTATTTTTGGGTATTATTATCTTAATGTATTTGAAATATGAAAGGAGAATGATATATGGATAAATATGTATGTGGACCATGTGGTTGGGTTTACGACCCTGCTGAAGGAGATCCTGATGGAGGCGTAGAACCAGGTACAGCTTTTGAAGACATTCCTGAAGATTGGGTATGCCCAATTTGTGGGGCTACTAAAGACCTATTCGAAAAAGAATAAATACATAAAGACCAGTTGACTACTGGTCTTTTGTTTTTTCTAAGATAGGCTTAAATATACTCCATATTTTTTCTGCATTCAGCTTATTTTCAGAAGAATATGGTATAACTAAATCTGCATCCTTGATTCCTAATTTTTGTCTTATTATCTTAGTGTTCTTCTGCCAGTTTCCCTTTGATATTTTATCAGCCTTTGTGGCTATAACAATTCCCTTATAGCCCATTGCTATTATCCATTCATACATCATCTTGTCTTGACTAGTAGGTTCATGTCTGATATCTACAATTAATACTATTTCAGCCAAGTTCTTTCTTGTTTCTAAATAAGTATTAATAATCTTCGCCCATTTTTCTTTCTCTTTTGCTGATGCAACAGCATAGCCGTAGCCTGGTAAGTCCACAAATCTAAAGGAATCGTTTATTATATAAAAATTTATGGTTCTAGTTTTTCCAGGTTTGCCACTTGTTCTTGCTAGATTTTTTCTATTTATCATAGAATTTATGAATGAAGATTTACCTACATTCGACCTACCAGCAAATGCTATTTCTGGTAGGTCATCATTTGGGTATTGTTCTGCTAATACAGCTATCTGATGAAGATCTGATTTAATTATCTTCATCAGTATCATCCTCCCTTACTAGAGCATGCTCAAGCACCTCATCCATCCTCTTAACAAGAACAAAGTCCATCTTTTTCTTTACCTTGTCAGGGATTTCATCTAAGTCCTTTTTATTTTCAAATGGCAATAGTACCTTCTTTACTCCCATTCTATGGGCTGCCAAAACTTTTTCTTTTATGCCTCCTACAGGCAATACCCTGCCCCTTAGGGTTATTTCTCCCGTCATAGCTAAATCTCTATATACTGGAGTGTTAGATAAGGCAGATATAACTGAAGTGGTTATAGTAATTCCTGCTGATGGTCCATCTTTTGGTATTGCTCCCTCTGGTACATGAATATGAATGTCCATCTCTTTATAAAAGTCTTCCTCAATGTTTAATAAGGATGAATTTGCCCTTATATACGAAACACCTGTCATAGCAGATTCTTTCATCACATCTCCTAGTTTCCCTGTAAGTTGAAGTTTGCCAGTTCCCTTCATAGTTGTGACCTCCACTGAAAGGGTTTCTCCTCCAACTGCCGTCCAAGCTAAACCATTAGCTACACCTATTTGATTTTTAGTTTCTACCTCATCAAATCTGTATTTTTTTGCTCCCAGGTATCTTTCTAAATTCCCAATGTTAATTCTAACAGATTTTATATCTTCTTCAACTATCCTTTTTGCAGCCTTTCTGCAAAGATTAGCAATGTTTCTCTCTAAGTTTCTAACACCAGCTTCTCTAGTATAGTAGTTTATCAATCCCTTTATAGCCGTTTCAGAAACTACTAGCTCTTCCTTGGTCAATCCATGTTCAGCCATTTGCTTTGGTAATAGATATCTTAAGGCAATTTGAAGCTTTTCTTCATCTGTATATCCACTAATTCTAATTACTTCCATCCTATCTAAAAGTGGTGCTGGTATAGAAGAAGTAGTATTAGCTGTAGTGATAAAGAATATTTTTGAAAGATCAAAAGGTACATCTAAAAAATGATCTGTAAATGTTGAGTTTTGCTCAGGGTCCAGTACTTCTAGTAAGGCACTTGCAGGATCTCCTCTAAAATCGCTACTTACCTTATCTATTTCATCAAGTAAGAATAGTGGATTTTTACTGCCAGCCTTTTTTAATGAGCTTATAATTCTTCCAGGCATACTTCCAACATAGGTCCTTCTATGTCCTCTAATTTCAGCCTCATCCCTTACTCCACCTAGTGACATCCTGACATACTTTCTATTAAGGGCTCTAGAAATAGACTTTGCTATGGAAGTTTTACCCACTCCTGGAGGTCCTACAAGGCATAGAATAGGCCCCTTCATACTATTAGTAAGCTTTCTTATTGCAATGAATTCTAGGATCCTTTCCTTGACATCTTCTAGACCATAGTGGTCTTCATCTAAGACCTGTCTAGCTACTTTTATGTCAACCTTCTCTTTTGTTTCCTTGTTCCATGGCAATTCTATTATCCAGTCCAAATAGGTTCTTATGACTCCAACTTCTGCTGAATGAGGAGATGTCTTAGCTAATCTATCAACTTCTTTTAAAGCCTTTTCTTTAACTTCTTTTGGCATTTTTAACTTCTTGATTTTTTCTCTGTATTCATCAATATCCTCAGTCAAATCATCATTACCGCCTAATTCTTTTTGAATTGCCCTGAGTTGTTCTCTAAGATAATACTCTTTTTGCACCTTGCTTATCTGTTTTTTTACTCTCTGATTAATCTTGTCTTCAATTTTTAAAAGTTCAATTTCTTCTTGTAATATACCATGAAGAATTTCAAGTCTATCATAGAAATCAAAGGTCTCTAATACCATCTGATAATCTTCTTGCTTTAATACTATATAAGAAGACACTACATCTGCCAATCTACCTGGATCATCAATTTCTGATATGGATATAAGGACTTCTGCAGACACTTTGGAACTCAAGGAGATGTATTCCTCTAAGTCATCAATAATAAGTCTCATTGCAGCCTCTAATTCCTTATCAACTTCTAAATCCTCAGGATCATATACCATGTCCTCTATTTCAGCTTCAAAATATGGTTCTTCTTGAATAATACTAATAACTTTACCCCTACTTATTCCCTCAACAAGTACTCTAATGCTTCCACCTGGAAGTTTGAGCATTTGCTTTATTCTTGCGACAGTTCCAACATGATAGAAATCATCAGTATTTGGTTCATCAATTTTTGGATCTTTTTGTGTGCATAATAGTATTAGGGAATCATCTATCATAGCTTTTTCCAAAGCTTCTATTGATTTGCCCCTCCCTACATCAAAGTGTATAACCATATTAGGGAATACTGATATGCCTCTAAGAGGAATAAGTGGTATGACTCTATTTTCAATTTTATATAGTGTTTCCATTTTACACCTCCAATGTTTGCAAAAAACAAGCTCACTTGCGTGAGCCCTTATGATGCAGTTTCGCCACTGCTAGATTTTTTTGTTCTGCTTTTCTTTCTGTCGGAAAGCACTAAAGTTGGCTCTCCCTTCTTCTCTATTGTCTCTTTTGTGATTATACATTTTTCTATGTCATCTCTACTTGGAATTTCATACATAATATCAAGCATTGACTCTTCTATAATACTCCTTAGACCTCTTGCACCAGTCTTTCTTTCAATTGCTTTTTTGGCAATCAACTCTAAGGACCCCTCTTCAAACTCTAGTTCAACATCATCCATAAGGAATAGTTCTTTATATTGCTTTACTAAAGCATTTTTTGGTTCTGTTAATATTCTAACCAAAGCATTAGAATCTAATTCTTCTAATGTTACTAGAACTGGCAATCTTCCAACAAATTCTGGAATAAGGCCATATTTTAGTAAATCTTCTGGTTGAAGTTCCTTTAACAATTCACCCATTGCCTCACTTGAGCTTGATTTTATATCAGCTCCAAATCCTATGGATTTCTTTCCAATTCTAGATTGAATTATCTTATCAAGACCATCAAAAGCCCCACCAACAATGAACAATATATTAGTAGTATCAATTTGGATGAACTCCTGATGTGGATGCTTTCTTCCACCTTGAGGAGGAACATTTGCAACTGTTCCTTCTAATATTTTTAATAAGGCTTGTTGAACTCCTTCGCCGCTAACATCTCTTGTAATTGAAGGATTTTCAGTCTTTCTAGCTATCTTGTCTATTTCATCGATATATACTATGCCCTTTTCGGCTCTTTCAATATCATAATCTGCAGCCTGGATTAATTTTAGAATTATATTTTCAACGTCCTCACCTACATAACCTGCCTCAGTTAAAGAAGTAGCATCTGCTATTGCAAATGGAACATTTAAAATCTTTGCTAATGTTTGAGCTAACAAGGTCTTTCCAGACCCAGTTGGTCCAATCATAACTATATTACTTTTTTGTAATTCTATATCATTGTTTTTAGTTTGCTTTTTATTTATTCTTTTATAATGGTTGTAAACTGCTACAGCAAGAGATTTCTTTGCTCTTTCTTGTTTGATTACATACTCATCTAGAGTATCTTTGATAGTAAAAGGCTTAGGAACCTCTTCTAAATCATAATCATAGCTATCTATGAATTCTTCCTCGATTATCTCTTGGCACAATTCTATACACTCATTACAAATATATACATTAGGTCCAGCAATAAGTCTTCTTACTTGGTCTTGTGGCTTACCACAAAAAGAACAATGTAACTGCTTTTCATCAGTTTTTGCCATGGACTTCACCTCGCTATTAATTTCTATTTGTAACTACTTCATCTATTATACCATATTCAACTGCTTCTTGTGCTGTCATATAGTAATCCCTATCAGTATCTTTATTTATCTTTTCAATTGGTTGACCAGTTCTTTCTGCTAAGATATTATTTATTCTTTCTCTAATTTGAATAATCTTTTCTGCTTGAATCCTAATATCTTCAGCTTGACCTTGACTACCACCAAGTGGTTGATGGATCATTACATCAGAGTTCGGAAGAGCTAGTCTTTTACCCTTTGCTCCAGCAGCTAATAGAAATGCTCCCATACTTGCAGCCATTCCTATACAAATAGTTGATACATCTGGTTTTATATATTGCATAGTATCATAAATAGCAAATCCCGCACTAACTGAACCTCCCGGACTATTAATATATATAATAATATCCTTGTCTGGGTCTTCTGCTTCAAGGAACAATAACTGTGCTACAACTAAATCAGCAGTTGTGTTATTTATCTCTCCCCCTAAGAATATTATTCTTTCCTTTAAAAGCCTAGAATAGATATCGTAGGATCTCTCGCCACGATTTGTTTGCTCGACTACCATTGGTACTAATGCCATTATATTACCTCCGATTAATTATTAATATACTCTACCCTCGTTTTAAGAAAGTCAATTACCTTAGTATTTTTTATACCCGATTTCAAGAAGTCCAAATCACCCTTCTTCATATCATCTACAAACTTCTCTTTGTCTTCTTGATTGTATTGCTCAGCAAGTTTTAGCAACTCAGCATCAATATCCTCATCAGTTACTTCAATATTTTCAGCAATTCCTATAGCCTCTAAAACTAAATCAGCTTTAACTCTTTTTTCTGCTACTGGCCTAATTTGCTCTTTAAGGCCTTCTAAATCACTTCCGGTATATTGAAGATATTGTTCTAATTCTAACCCTTGCATTTTAATTCTATATTCAAATTCTGAGATTTCATTTTGTATTTGAGTATTTATCATTCCTTCAGGAATATCTATTTCTGCTAACTCAGATACCTTTTCTACTATTTTATTTTCAAGTTCTACCTTTTCTTGCTTTTTATATGTCTCTTCTAGTTTTGATTTTATATCATTTTTATATTCTTCCAATGTATCAAATTCACTAACATCCTTAGCAAATTCATCATCTAAGTCTGGTAGTTCTTTTTCTTTTATTTCATGAATTACAACTTTAAAAGTGGCTTCCTTTCCTTCAAGGTCTTCTGAAAAATATTCTTCAGGGAAAGTTACATTTACTTCAACTTCTTCTCCCTTCTTTTTACCTATAAGCTGTTCTTCAAAGCCAGGTATAAAGGTATTTGAACCAATTTCTAGTTCTTGATTCTCAGCTGTGCCGCCTTCAAATTGTTCACCATCAACAAATCCAGTATAATCAATGGTTAGAATATCTCCTTCTTTTGCCTCTCGGTCTCCAGCGTCAACTATTCTTCCATTTTTTTCTTGTTCAGTCTTTAACTCAGACTCTACCATTTCATCTGTTACATTATATTCTACTTTTTCTATTTCTAAACTTTCATAATTGCCTAATTTAACTTCTGGTTTAACATCTACATGTATTTTTAATACAACATTTTTGCCTTTTTCAATTTCTTCTACATCTATGTGTGGATTATCTACTACTTCTAATTCCAATTCTTTTATTGCTTCTTCATAAGCTTTTGGCAATAAAGCATTTATAGCATCATCATAGAAGAAATCTTCACCATAATTTATATCTATTATTTTTTTAGGAACCTTTCCTTTTCTAAATCCAGGAATATTAAATTTAGGTCTGTTTTTAAGATATGCTTGATATACTGCCTTTTCAAACTCTTGAGCATCTAGTTCAATATTAAAATAAACTGTGTTTTTTTCTTTTTTTTCAAATACTGCCATTTATAATGGACCCCCTATAAATATTAAATTTTTCGTTTTTTATCTTGTATTATTATACCATATTATTTAAACTTAACAAACGGTATCAATAAACATATTAAAAATATGAAAAAAACCAATGGGAAAACCACTGGTTTCATCTGGTTTGGTGCGGGATAGAGGACTTGAACCCCCACGTCAATGACACTAGATCCTAAGTCTAGCGCGTCTGCCAATTCCGCCAATCCCGCATGATTGTCAACTACTAAAATGTACACTATAATATTATAGCACCTAGGTGGAATTTGTCAAACATTTTTTCATTTTTTTTAATTTTATTTGATTTTGAGTTAATTGCAAAACTAAATTAGACCCCTTTTTCAAAAACAGTCTAATTTAGTCTTGCAAATCTTGGGGTCTAATTTAACCTTGCAAACTTTCCATATATCATTTCTTGTTTTGTGAAGCCTGAGGGTGTTTTAATTCAAGGGGAGCCGCCGCAGGGGAATATTGATATGAGGTTCTGAAAATGATAAAATTTTCTATCACGAAGCAAGTAAGATTAGAGCTTTGTTTTGCTTGCCTTCGGGTATTTTTCTTGCTCATTTTCAGGTTCTCATGTCAATATCGGCGGAGTTTGTAGTATGATTGTCTTATGCCCAGATAATTACTCTAAGGGGGCAACTATCATGACTAAACATTTAAATTTTGATAATAGATTGGATATTGAAAGGTATCTTAGAGAAGATTTTTCTATCTCTGAAATCTCAAGAATACTTAGTAGACATAAATCAACTATTTCTAGAGAAATAACTCTTAGATCTGCCATCTCTAAAAAGGGTTGTTACGGCCGTAATTACAATGCGTGTATCTATAGGTATGATTGTTCTTTAAATAGTATTTGCGAGGAACGTCGATGTGATAATAAGCGCACCAAATACTGTAGATTTTGTAGTAACTGTAATAGGAATTGTGAATATTTTAAGGAAGACATTTGTGATAAATTATCTTCTTCTCCTTATGTTTGCAACGGTTGTGCCGACCGGAATAAATGTACTCTTACAAAGAGAATTTATTCAGCTAAATCTGCACAAAAAGATTATGAAGATGTTTTAGTTGAATCAAGGACAGGCGTTGAAATTACACCGGAAGAAGTAGAAAGAATTGATAGTATCATCACTCCTTTAATTGACAATGGTCATTCAATACATCACATTCATTCTAATAATAATGATTCTATTATGGTTTGTGAAAGAACTTTGTATAACTACATTGATAATCAAGTGTTATCTACGAAAAACATTGATTTACCTAGAAAAGTTAGGTATAGACCTAGAAAGAGAATTCAGATGGGATATAAGGTTGAAAAAAAATGCTTAGAAGGTAGAAGATATGATGATTATCTAAAGTTCATTGAAAATAACAAAGATATTAGTATTGTTCAAATGGATACTGTTGAAGGTAAAAAGGGTGGTAAGGTTTTACTTACTATACACTTTATTGATTCTTCTTTTATGCTTATGCTACTAAGGGATGCTAATGACTCTAAAAGTGTTACAGAGTGGTTTGAATGGATTTACAATGCTGTTGGTAAAGAGGACTTTAAAACGCTATTTCCTCTACTATTAACGGATAATGGAAGCGAATTCTCAAATCCTACTAAAATTGAAAGGATTCAAGGTGGAGATAAGTTAACAAATGTATTCTATTGCTATCCTTATTCTGCTTTTTTAAAACCAGAGATTGAGAATAATCATGAATTAATTAGAAGGATTATCCCTAAGGGTAAGAGTATGGATAATCTGACACAGGAAGATATCAAATTGGTAATGTCACATGTAAATTCTTATACAAGAAAAAAGCTGAATGACCAATCACCATTTGATTCATTCAGCCAAAGGTATGGATTTAAGTTAATAGATGCATTAGGCATTGAAAGAATATCTCCTAATGACATAATTTTAAAACCATCCCTACTCAAATAATCTAAATTATTATCTGGGCATTTCATACTGTTTGTAGGGGTCTAATTTAGTCTTGCAAAAAGTTAAAATAAAGTAGACCTCTAAAAGTTATGCCTAAATTTAATTTATCTGGTTCTATTATAGCACAAAAATGAGCATTTAGAAGCTCATTTTTGGTTAATTAAACTATTTCAAATTGTGTATTTCTGTAGATTTTAGCTAGGGTCTAATTTAAGTTTACAAAGTCTAATTTAGTTTTACAATTGACCAACTAATTTTAATATATTATGA
>JGI24712J26585_10000680_pt1 | contig 28906 bp, 26 predicted proteins | sample BioPla3DNA2_FD_26585 | JGI IMG/M metagenome (IMG submission 26585)
AAGATGCGATAGATATTTCTAACAGGAGCGGCGACAGGTACAGGTTTGTAAGCCTTGACGGACAGCTTGTCAATGTCGGAGGCTCCATGACGGGCGGCAGCATTTCCAAGTCTGCAGGAATACTTTCCCGACAGGCAGAGTTGGATGAGCTCAGCGGAAAGAGAGGACGGCTCGCCAAAGAGAGAGACGACATTCAAGAAAAACTGAATAGGGCTGATGCAGAGCTAAAGAGAATCCGCTTCTCGATGGAGAGCGGTGCAGAGCAGCTTCAGGAGCTTAGAAAAGAGGATGAGGCTCTTTTAAGCAGGCTNAANGTTCTCGAGGGCTCAACAANGCAACTCAATACGCTTTGGGAGAGCCTAAGCCGGGACAGCGAAGTGAAAAATAGGGCCATAGCTCAGCTCAGAAGCAATAAAAGCGACTTTGAGAAANGNGTTTTGAGCAAGGAAAAAGAGNTGGGTGCTCTAAACGATGAAATTACAAGTCAGAAGAACAAAATCTCGGAATCACAAACTTCCAGATTAAAAATAGAGGCGGAGAAGAGAAAGGCCGACAAACTCATTCAGGAGAAAAACAGCGATATTCTCAACATGCAGAGGCTTGTCGCCAGGCTGGAACAAAAGAAGAACAACATCGAGTATGAAGAAAATAACCTCATTTCCAAGTTGTGGGACAGTTACGAGCTCAGCTTCAATGAGGCACAGAGAGTCTCCAAGGAGATTACAAGCATAAACGCTTCCAGCAGGCTTATATCGGGGATAAAAACGGAGATTTCCAAGCTTGGAAATCCCAATATAGGGGCTATTGAGGAATTCGAAAAAGTAAACGAGCGCTACAGCTTCCTCACAAAGCAAAGAGACGATATTTTTAAAGCGAAGAGAGATATAAACGCCCTTATTGAAGAGATAGTCACCGAGATGACAGAGATATTCTCCAGAGAATTCGGCTCCATAAAAAAACGATTTTCCGAAATTTTTGTCGAACTTTTTGGAGGAGGAAGTGCCAGTCTCGTGCTTTTGGATGAGGACAGAATACTTGACTCCGATATAGAAATAATGGTGCAGCCGCCCGGAAAGCGAATTTCAAATATAAATCTTCTTTCAGGAGGAGAGATGGCATTAGTGGCGATAGCGCTGTATTTTGCCATCATATCTGTAAGACCTACTCCGTTTTGTGTCATGGATGAGATAGATGCTACTCTCGACGAGACGAATGCGATTCGTTTTGCCGAATACTTGAGAAAGCTTTCCGACAAAACGCAGTTTATCCTGATAACACATAAGAGGAATACTATGGAACAGGCGGATTATCTCTACGGGGTGACAATGCAGAGAAACGGCATTTCAAATATTCTCTCGCTGGATATTGAGGAAGCTGAGAGAGAGCTTCTGAAGGAGAAAAAGTGATGGCATTTTTTAATAAAATAAAGGAAGGACTCGAAAAAACAAGACGCTCAATGCGCAGCATACTTGTGGAGTTCACGGGAGAACATGAGGAGTTTTACGAGGAGCTTGAAGAGGCGCTGATAATGGCGGATACCGGCGGAGAGACCAGCTTTAAGATCGTAAGCAGACTCAGAGACAGGGTGAGAGAAGAAAACCTCCTTGGTGAAGAGGATTAAAGAGTGTTTGGCCCTTGTTCTTTCCGAGCTTCTCGACAGTCCCGGCACGGAATTTAACATAAGCTCTGCGCCCGCAGTTATTCTGATAGTTGGCGTAAACGGAGTCGGCAAGACCACAACTATAGGAAAGCTTGGGGCGAAATTTACTTCCGAAGGGAAAAAGGTAATAATGGCCGCGGCTGACACATTCAGAGCCGCAGCTGCTGACCAGCTTACGCTTTGGGCAAAGAGGGCGAACTGCGATATAGTCAAGCACGGTGAGGGGGCCGATCCTGCCGCCGTAGTATTTGATGCTATAAGCTCTGCCAAGGCCAAGAGGGCCGACATACTCATCATTGATACCGCGGGCAGACTCCACAATAAAGTCAACCTCATGAACGAGCTTGCAAAAATACGAAAAATACTTGTAAGAGAGTTGCCGGAGAGCTCAATCGAAACTTTAATGGTGGTTGACGCTACGACAGGTCAGAACGGACTGATACAGGCGATGCAGTTTAAAGAGTTTGCCGAAATCAGCGGGGTAGTTCTGACAAAACTTGACGGCACAGCTAAGGGCGGAATAGTGTTCGCCATAGCAGATCAAATGAAGATACCTGTGCGCTTTGTCGGAGTCGGAGAGGGAATCGACGATCTGTTGGAATTTGATTCCTTGGAGTTTTCGAGGGCGCTCATATCATGAAAGTTCTCGTCGCCAGCAACAATGCCGGGAAACTCAGGGAGTTTAAAAAAATTCTGAATTTTAAAAATATAGAAATTTTATGTCCCGAAGACATAGGAATATATTTGGATGTTGAGGAGTCAGGCAAGAGCTTTGAGGAAAACGCTTTTATCAAGGCGGAGGCATTTTGTAAGGCCAGCGGCATGATATCAATAGCAGATGACTCAGGGCTCTGCGTTGAAGCCCTAAACGGAGAACCGGGAGTACAGAGCGCCAGATACACTGGACGTCACTCCGACAGTGATGACGACAGAATCGAATTTCTTCTCTGTAAACTGAATGGTGAAAAAAACAGAAAGGCGAAATTCGTATCGCATGTCTGTGCTGTTTTTCCGGATGGCAGACGCATAGATGCCGAGGGGGAGCTTTTTGGACAAATTGGCTTTGAAATGAGGGGCAGCGGCGGATTCGGCTACGACAGTGTTTTCTTGCCTCAAGGCGGGGAGCGAACTCTGGCAGAAATGACCTTGGATGAGAAAAACTCAATCTCGCATAGAAAAAGGGCTTTAGATAAGCTCAGAAATAAATTAGGAGATGTATATGCTTAACAGTAAAGAAAGAGCTCATTTGCTTTCACTTTCAGCCAAGCTGGAAACTCAAAACACAATAGGCAAAGAGGGCTTTAGTGAGAGCGTTGCTGAAGATATAGGCGATTCACTCAGAGCTCACGAGCTTGTGAAGGTAAAAGTTCTCGAAACTGCGCCGACAGGCGTCAGGGAGCTTGGCGAGGAAGCCGCTGATAAGCTCGAGGCGGAGCTTGTTAAGGTCATAGGCAAGAAGTTTATTCTGTATAGGAAAAACCCTAAAAATCAGAAAATATTTTTTAAGTAGGAAAATCAACTTGAAGCTTTTAGTCTATGGAGGAAGCTTCAACCCTCCACACTTGGCGCACTGCAGGCTTGCCGAGCTTTCATACGAAACAGTAAAGCCGGATCTTGCACTGATTGTTCCGGCATCAGTGCCTCCGCACAAGGAACTCTCACCCGACAGCCCCGAGGCTGAGGTGAGGGCGAGACTTTGTGAGCTTGCATTTGGGGAGCTTCAGGGCTTCGAGATTTCAGACATTGAGCTTAAAAGACAAAAAAAATCGTATACCTGGGAAACTTTGGACGAACTCAGAAAGCTGTACAATAATCCTGAACTTTATTTGGTTGTCGGTTCCGATATGTTTTTGAGCTTTGAGAAAGTCTGGAGCAGGAGTGACTATATTCTGCAAAATGCGAGCCTGATTGTGCTTGCAAGAGAAAACGAAGATATTGAAGACATGTTTAGATATAAGTCTGAACTTGAAAAAAAACATTCAGGCAATATACTTATAATTAACTCTCCTGTAATGCCCATGTCGTCAAGCGAAATAAGGGAAGAGCTAAAGATTAGACGAGGCAGAGAGAAGCTGAGCGAGGCTGTATACAGAGAAATAATTCGTCTCAGACTCTACGGCGCAAAGCCGGATTTATATTGGCTTTTGGAAGATTCCCTCAGATATATAGAAGACATTGAGCGCAAAGAGCATATAAAAGGCAGTGCAAAAGCTGCGAGAGACCTGGCGTTGCACTGGGGATGCGATGCCGGCATCGCCGAGGAAGCGGCAATTCTGCACGATTTAACAAAAAACTGTCCGCGTGATTTTCATTTAATGTTAAACAAAAAGTATGGCAACTTTTTCTCGCAGGCGGAACTTCAAAATCATAAGCTTATGCATGCAAAAACTTCCGCATACTATGCCAGGGAGTTGTATGGCATAGGCGATGAAGTGTTCGGAGCTATTTATTGGCACACAACCGGAAAGCCTGATATGACAAAGCTTGAAAAGTTAGTTTATTTAGCCGATTTAATTGAGGAAAACAGAGAGTTTAAAGATATTTCACATATAAGAAAACTGGCTTTTGAAGATTTGGACAGGGCAATGCAATATGCATTGACTGTCGGTATCGAGAAGCTTAAGCTGGAGAGAATAGAACCATGCGAAGATTCTATCCGTGCGCTTTCCTTCTACGGAGGTTAAATAAAGTGGGACTTTTCAGAAAAAAAAGACACTACGACTATGACCCGTACGATGACTACGATTTAGATGAATACGTCGGGAGACGCAGCGGATACCAAAAAGACTATCAAGATAGTTACGACGATTATGATGAGTATTATGATGATGAATACTATGATGATTATGCCGACGAAGAATATTATGACGAGTATTATTATGATGATGAATACTACGACGATTACGATCCATACGATTTTGACGATGTAGACTACGAAAGAGACCGCGGAGTTAGGCCGAAAGGAAGAAAAAAAAGTAAAAAAAATCGCAGAAAAACAGCCCGCAGTGCCGTCGATTATGAGATTTGGGATCAATATCAGTATCAAAGAATGGGCTACGACGAGGAATTTTATTCCGACAGCTACATTTCCGGAGAAGAACGCAGGGGCTTCGGATCTTGGTTTAAAAGATTTCTCACCAGGCTTCTTATTATAGCATTGCTTTTGGGGGGCGCTTTTATTGCATATAAGCTCTATGTCAGGGCTCCGAACACACAAGTTTTGGGTGGAATCCTGAATTTTAAAGGACGAAAAGAGACCGAGGAAACCGGCGGAGAAAAAATACCGGATTCCGAGGCGCCGAACAGAGAGCCTGCCAATGTCAGAAAAGGTGTATATACATTTGTTATCGTCGGCAAGGATGTTGAGGGGGGACATACAGACACAATAATTGTTGGTCTATTCGATACAGAGAAGCACAAACTGAATTTTGCATCAATCCCGAGAGACACGCTTATCAACTCTGCTTGGAATATAAAAAAGATAAATTATGTCTATCCGGCCTCAATCAACCAGGGAAAGGACGGCACGGCAAACCTCCTCGAGGCCATATCGCAGCTTTTGGGATACTCTGTGGGGAGCTATGCGATTTTGGATATAAGGGCGGCAGAGCAGCTTGTCGACGCCATAGGCGGAGTTAATTTTGATGTGCCTTGCGACATGGATTGGGATGCGCCCGATCAGGAAATTCCCTTGCATATACACATTAAAAAAGGCTATCAGCTTTTGAACGGAGAGCAGGCAGTAAACGTTTTAAGATTTCGATATTCAAATGACGGAAGCAACACATATCCCAGAGGAGATATAGACAGAATAGATGTTCAGCAAAATCTCATGAAGGCCATTTTAAGGCAAGCTCTCTCAGTAAAAAATATTCCGAATTTAAACAAGATTTTGGAGATTTTTGAGGATAATATTGAAACAAATTTAAAAGCTTCAAACATAGCATTTTTCGCACAGGAGCTTTTGAAGCTTAAGACCGAAGATATCAATTTTATGGTAATGCCCGGAAAGCCTGACGGGATTATATACGGAATGAGCTATGTTATTCCCGATATAGACGAGTGGTTTATGATGGTAAATAAGTATCTAAATCCGTTTGATAGGATTATTTATAAGGATAATTTGGATATGTTGAGCCATGACGGTGTTGACTTTGTAACTACGCAAGGTAAAATAAGGGGAGGAAAACAGTCCTTCTTGGGATTTAATGGAGAATAAGCTGTTGGGAGGAAAATATGCTTAACGAAAAGGAAATATTAAAAACTGCGGTCCAAGCTCTGGATGAAAAGAACGGCAAGGATATAAAGGTACTCAGAATCTCCGATGTAAGCACATTGGCGGATTACTTTGTAATTTGTACGGCAAGCTCCGCGAACCATGTAAAGACACTGTCCGACATTGTTGAGAGCAAGCTTACCGAGCGTGGAGAGGAGCCGCTCAGGCGTGAGGGAGCCAGGAGTGATTCCTGGGTGCTTCTGGACTATTCCTGCGTTGTTGTTCACATATTTATGCCCGAGAGCAGAGATTTCTACAAGCTTGAGAGACTTTGGGCAGATGCAGCAGAAATAGATATAGCTGATATTATTTAATTTATATATATAAAAAATAAAAATAAAAAATTGCGGTTTATACCGGGAGGAAATTTTATGAAATATGATCATAAAGCAATAGAGAATAAGTGGCAAAAAGTATGGGAAGAAGGAAAGTTTTTTAGGGCGGAAACGGGCTCACCGAAGCCGAAGTTCTACCCGCTTATAGAGTTTCCCTATCCGTCGGGAGACGGACTCCATATGGGGCACACCAGACCATATACCGCCATGGACATTGTTGCGAGAGCCAGGCGTAAAAAGGGCCAGAATGTCATGTACCCGATAGGTTTTGATGCCTTCGGTCTGCCCACTGAAAACTATGCAATAAAGAATAAAATGCATCCTCGAGAGGTTACCGAAAAGAATATAGAAAGAATAAGCGCTCAATTTAAGCTTATGGGTTATAGCTTCGAATGGGACCGTGTTGTTGACACCACAGATCCCGATTATATGCGCTGGACTCAGTGGATTTTCCTCCAATTCTTCAAACATGGGCTTGCCTATAAAAAATCCATGCCTGTAAACTGGTGCACATCGTGTAAGATAGTTCTTGCCAACGAAGAGGTTGTCGACGGTCGCTGCGAGCGCTGCGAGGGCAATGTAATAAGGAAAGAAAAGAGCCAGTGGATGCTTGCAATAACCAAATATGCCCAGCGCCTGATTGATGATCTTGAAGGTCTCGACTATCCGGAACGAGTCAAAACTCAGCAGATAAACTGGATTGGCAGATCAGAGGGCGCCGAGATTTTTTTCGATACAACTGTGGGCGAAGCAATAGATGTCTACACCACAAGGCCCGACACCATATTCGGCGCAACCTACATGGTTCTAAGCCCAGAGCATGATTTTTTGAATAGGCAGAAAGATAAAATAAAGAACTTTGACGAGATAGAAAAATATTGCATCGAGGCGGGCAGAAAGTCCGACTTTGAACGCACCGAGCTTCAAAAAGAGAAAGACGGTGTTTGCATAGAGGGAATAAAAGCCATAAATCCGCTTTCAAAAGAGGAGATTCCGATTTTCGTCTCGGACTATGTGCTTATGGGCTACGGTACGGGCGCTATAATGGCTGTCCCTGCGCACGATCAGAGAGACTGGGATTTTGCGAAAAAATTCTCTCTGCCGATGCTTGAAGTCTGCGAGGGCGGAGACATCGAAAAAGAGGCTTTCACTGAGATTGGTGATGAAGCGACAGTTATAAATTCGGGCTTCATAAGCGGACTGAAGGTTAAAGATGCTATCGATAAGATGACAGAGCACCTTGAAAAAGAGGGGCAAGGCAAGAGAGTTGTCAACTACAAACTGCGCGACTGGATTTTCTCGAGACAGCGCTATTGGGGTGAGCCTATACCTCTTGTGCTCTGCCCGAAATGCGGCTGGGTTCCGATGCCCGAGGAAGAGCTTCCTCTCCTGCTTCCCGAGGTGGAGAGCTATGAGCCCACAGACACGGGTGAAAGCCCTCTGGCCAAGATTGAGAGCTGGGTTAAGTGCAAATGTCCCAGCTGCGGCGGAGACGCCGAGCGTGAGACGGATACGATGCCCAACTGGGCGGGATCATCCTGGTACTATCTCAGGTATATGGACCCGCACTGCGATACACTTCCGGTGTCAAAAGAGGCCATAGACTACTGGGATTGTGTCGACTGGTATAACGGCGGTATGGAACATACAACTCTGCACCTTTTATACAGCCGTTTCTGGCATAAGTTCCTCTATGATATAGGACTTGTAAATACAAAAGAGCCATATAAAAAGCGTACAAGCCACGGCATGCTCTTAGGTTCCGACAATGAAAAAATGTCGAAGTCAAGAGGAAATGTTGTGAATCCCGACAATATCATTGAAGCTTATGGTGCGGATACTCTGAGAGTTTACATGATGTTCATAGGGGACTTTGAGAAGACAGCGCCTTGGTCGGACGATGCGGTAAAGGGCAGCAGGCGCTTTTTAGACAGGGTGTTCAGGCTTCTTTCAGAAAAACTCTCCGAAGATGAGGAAAGCTATTCCGAAAAGAACGAGAGAGAAATTCACAAGACCATCAAAAAAGTTGAAGAAGATATAGAGAACATGAAGTTCAATACCGCCATCGCTGCGCTCATGTCTCTTGTAAACACCTTCTATGAGAACGGAATTAACAGAGCTGAGGCCAAGACTTTTCTTTCGCTTCTTTCNCCGTTTGCGCCTCACATAGCAGAGGAACTCTGGGAGGTACAGGGATTTGAAGGCTATGCCGATGGGGATGAGTGGCCTAAATATGACGAGAGCAAGACAGTCGANGATATTAAAGAAATTGCCGTTCAGGTAAACGGCAAACTGAGANCTACTTTCAACATCAGCACCTCTGCTGCAGATGAGGAATATATAAACGGGGCTCTGGCGCTGCCTAAAATTGAGAAGTATCTTGATGGCCATAAACTTGTTAAGACTATAGTTGTAAAGAACAGGCTTGTGAATCTGATAATCAAATAAGATGTATGAAACTGCAGGGAAGTGTTGGGAGATTTATGCCGGATTTATTGTGCTGAAAGCAAGTGTTTCCTTGACAGTTAGCGAAATTACATTTATAATTTTTCAGTAAGGCTGTATTTCAGCCCAAGAAGGAGTCCAATTTATAAGACTCGGTTTTAATAAATCCCGAAGCGTGTAATGCGTTGTTTGGAGGGAGGGAACAGATTTGCCGGAAGTATATGTAAGAGATAATGAATCCTTAGATAATGCGCTTAAACGATTTAAGAAAAACTGCGCAAAAGAGGGTGTCATGTCTGATATGCGCAAGAGAGAATATTATCAGAGCCCCAGTGTGAAGCGCCGCAAGAAATCAGAGGCCGCTCGCAAGAACAGGAAGAGGCGCAGCTTCTAAGCTTATCTTAAGCAATAATTTAAATAAAACACTCTGTTTCGGCAGAGTGTTTTTCTATAAAATATCTCTAAATTAAATTTATATACGGGGGATTAAAAAACAACATACTTAAAAAATGGTTAACTTATGCGGTGAGATTGTATATAATAAGATGAACACAGTTCGAGGTGATTGCATTTTGACTAATAATTGGCGCAAACTATGCTCGGCATATGAGCTTGACCTTACAAAGACATTTGAATGTGGGCAATGCTTCAGATGGGATGCCGATGACAAAGGTATATACAGCGGCGTAGTCGCCGGACACTTTGCGAAAATAAAGGAAGAAGATAATAATATCTTTATAAAGAGCACGAATGAAGACCATGATTTTTGGAATAACTACTTTGATCTGTATTCCGATTATGAGATAGCTCATAAAAGAATGCAGCAAGATGAGTATTTAAGAGAGAGTGTGGATTTCGGACGTGGAATAAGAATACTAAGGCAGGAAGGCTGGGAGACGCTTTGCTCTTTTATAATTTCACAGTGCAACAACATACCGAGAATTAAGAAGATAATAAAAAACCTATGTGAGTTCTTCGGAGAGAAAAAACAGTTTGAAGGAGAAGTTTACTATACTTTTCCAAGCGCCGAAACCGTTTTGGAGCTGGGACTTAAAGAACTTGATAAAATTAAAGCCGGCTACAGAGTGGCCTATCTTATGAGCGCGGCAGCAGCCGTAAACAGCGGCAGTTTAAACATAGAGCTGCTAAGTGAACTCAGCTATCTCGATGCTAAAAAGGAGCTTTTAAAAATAAGCGGGGTAGGGGAGAAGGTGGCAAACTGTGTTTTGCTTTTCGGTCTTAATAAGACAGAAGCTTTTCCGGAAGATGTTTGGATAAAAAAAGCTCTAAAAGAGAAACTTTCTCCTGATTTTAATCCTCAAAGTTTGGGCGAGTATGCGGGGCTGGCTCAGCAGTATATATTTTTCAGGATAAGAGAAGAAAACCGCCTCAAAAGTTGACTATGACCTAAATCGTGATAAAATATTTTAAATAATATAAGGGGTGTGTTGAAATTGGCTGCGAGAATAGACAACAAGAGATTTGTAGGGGAAGCTCTCACATTTGATGATGTGCTCTTAGTTCCGGCAGAGAGTTCGATACTTCCGCACATGGTGGATCTTTCCACACGGCTTACAAAAAAAATTAAGCTCAATACGCCGATAATGAGTGCGGCAATGGATACGGTTACCGAGTGCAGAATGGCTATTGCTATGGCTCGTGAGGGCGGAATAGGTGTCGTTCATAAGAATATGCCTATAGATATGCAGGCTGAGCAGGTTGATCTTGTAAAGAGATCCGAAAGCGGAGTTATAACAAATCCCTTTTTCCTGGGCCCCGACAATATACTTGCCGATGCCGATTTTTTAATGGCAAAATACAGGATTTCAGGTGTACCTATAGTAAATGAAGATGGTGTGCTCATAGGTATAATTACAAATCGGGATATGAAATTCGAAGACGATCTTTCACAGAAAATAAGGGATATAATGACCTCCGAGGGTCTGATTACGGGCAAGGTCGGCACAACCTTGGAAGCTGCAAAGGAAATCCTTAGACGCCACAAGATAGAGAAACTGCCGATAGTAGATGATGACTTCCGTCTCAAAGGACTTATCACAATAAAAGATATTGAAAAAATTATGAAGTACCCCAATTCAGCTAAGGATGAAAAGGGAAGATTGCTTTGTGCTGCAGCTGTCGGAGTTACCGATGACTTGCTTGATAGGGCAGGAGCCTTGGTCCAGGCGGGTGTTGACGCTTTGGTTTTAGACAGCGCTCACGGTCACTCTGCCAATATCATGAGAAATATTGGCGTATTAAAAAATGCTTTTCCGGATATAGGCATAATTGCGGGAAACGTGGCAACAGCCGAGGGCACAACAGCCCTGATAAAGGCCGGAGCAGATTGCGTCAAAGTAGGCATAGGGCCCGGTTCTATATGCACTACCAGAGTGGTTGCCGGCATAGGTGTCCCGCAATTCACAGCTATATTGGATTCAGCAGAGGCGGCGGACAAATATGACATACCCATAATTGCAGACGGCGGAATAAAGTTCTCGGGCGACATAGTTAAGGCGCTGGCGGCCGGCGCCAGTGTAGTTATGATGGGTTCAATGCTTGCAGGTTGTGAGGAGAGCCCCGGCGAGTCTGAGATTTTTAAAGGAAGACAATTTAAGGTATACAGAGGCATGGGCAGTCTTGGCGCCATGCAGCAGGGGTCAAAGGACAGGTATTTTCAAACGGGAAGCAAGAAGCTTGTGCCTGAGGGCGTTGAGGGCAGAGTGCCTTACAAGGGGTCGGTCAGCGATACAGTTTTTCAAATGATGGGCGGCCTCAGATCCGGAATGGGCTACTGCGGCACTCCGAATCTCGAAACTCTTCGAAAGAATACAAAGTATGTGAAAATAACAGGGGCTGGTCTTAAGGAGAGTCACCCGCACGATATCTATGTGACAAAGGAGGCTCCCAACTACTCCCTTGGCGATACGGAGTGATAAAATTGAATGAAAAAATAGCAAAACTTAAGGAAATGATTTCAAAAAGTGAGAATATTGTTTTCTTTGGAGGCGCGGGCGTTTCGACTGAAAGCGGGATCCCGGATTTCAGAAGTGAGGATGGCATATATAATCAGGAATGGACTTATCCACCGGAAACAATAATGACCTATAGTTTTTTCCGTTCCAATCCCGAAGAATTTTATCGATTTTCCCACGAGAGAGGGATTAATTTCAATGTAGAGCCCAACAGAACTCACATAAGGCTTGCCGAGCTTGAGCAAGAAGGTAAACTGAAAGCCGTGATTACACAAAATGTTGATGGCTTGCATCAGAAGGCTGGAAGTAAAAATGTTTTGGAGCTCCACGGCAGCTTACACAGAGCCTATTGCACAAGCTGCCATAAAGAACATCCCGCATCCGTAACACGCATAAAAGGACAAGTTCCGAGATGTGAGTGCGGAGGTGTAATCAGATCGGATGTCGTGCTGTTTGGGGAGCCCTTAAATCCAAGTGTCATTGCGAGGTCTGTAGATTACATAGAAAAGGCGGATATGTTGATTGTAGGTGGAACATCCCTGGGAGTATATCCCGCTGCCGGACTCATAAGATACTACAGGGGAAACAAACTTGTACTTATTAACCTTGCGCCGACACCCTACGACTCACACGCAGATTTGATAATAAATGAAAAAATTGGAGAAGTGTTCGCGCAGATATGAGCAAAATTGACTTACTGGGGATCTCATTCGACAACTTGAATCTCGCTGAGGCGGCGGACAGGGCATATGAACTTAGCAGGAGCAGAAATTCTGCCTATGTGGTGACCCCAAACGCTCTCATTTTGAGAAACAGCATGTCAAACAATGAGCTCAAAACGGCCATAGAAGAAGCAGAACTGGTTTTACCGGACGGTATAGGTGTTCTTCTGTCTGCGAAGATTCAAGGCAGGCTTTTTAAGGAAAGAGTTGCGGGGATAGATTTTGCTGCCGCCCTTATTTCAAGATTGGCTGAGAGCGGAGGCAGCCTCTTTCTCTTCGGCTCGGCTCCCGGAGTTGCCGAAAAGGCGGCAGAGAACATAGAAAAAGACTTTGAAGGAATCAAAATTCTGGGTGTCAATGACGGATACACTTACGACAAAAGTGAACTCATAAAAAAAATAAACAGCCTCTCGCCTGATTTCTTGCTTTGTTGCTTGGGCTCTCCCAAGCAGGAGCTTTGGATGCTTGAGAATAAAGCGAAACTCAGGGTTGGAATAATGGCGGGTCTTGGAGGAAGCTTGGACGTGTTTTCCGGAAACATAAAGAGAGCGCCTAAGTTGATGAGAAAGCTAGGGCTGGAATGGTTATACAGAATTATCATTGAGCCGCAGAGAGCAAGAGAACTCGGGAAGATGTTCTCACTAATTTTTCTTGTGACATTCAGAAAGAAAAAGAAATAGTATGAATAATAAAGGAAAGCTCATAGTATTGGAGGGAGTGGACGGAAGCGGAAAGTCTACTCAGTTTAAAAGACTTTGCGAAAATCTTGAACTCAAAGGTATAGAATTTCGCAAACTGGTTTTTCCTCGTTATGATAACGAGTCATCGGCTCTTATAAGGATGTATCTTAACGGGGAGTTCGGCGAAAATCCCGACTGTGTAAACGCCTATGCTGCATCCCTGTTTTTTGCAGTTGATAGATATGCATCTTACATAAGCGAATGGAAGGATTTCTACCTTTCCGGCGGAATTTTACTGGCAGACAGATATACAAGCTCAAATGCGGTGCACCAAGGCGCAAAGCTCGAGTCTGCGGAGCGTAAAGTTTTTTTCGATTGGCTTTATGAGCTTGAGTATGTTAAGCTTTGCCTGCCTGAGCCCGATTTGGTAGTTTATCTGGATGTTGATGCCGAAACCTCAAAGCGAAGGATTGAAAAACGCGAGCTTAAGAAGGGAATAAAGGCAGACATACACGAGAGGGATTTAGCTTTTATTCAAAAAGGCATTGAATCGGGCCGTATGGCTGCAAAACACTATTCATGGAAACTTATAGACTATTCCGAAAACGGAATTGAGCGCGAAATAGATGAAAAACAGGGCGAAATTTTCGGAATTGTCGAAAGCTATTTAAAAAAATAGATTTTGGAGAACGATATGCAAAACGATTCGTTTGACAAGTTGGGGAAAATTTTTGGAGAATCCGAAAAGATATCTCATCAAAACGAGATAATCCGGGAAGCAAATGAAACCTCGACAAGATCAGAAGATGAAACAATAAAAAACAATAATGAAAAACCTGTGCACGAGACTCAATATTCATCTATCAGTAAAGATGAGGTGGAAACAGCGGAATTATTGGCAGAGAGCAATGATTTTTCTGAAGCGGATACAGACATTATTCATGCCCAAAACGCTCTGACAGAAGATAATGAGCAGAGTCAANTAAGTGAGCTTNATGAGNTTCTGGTCGAAAGTAAAAAGAAAGTTAAATCGTATCCCGCAGAGGAAGATATAGAAAAGAGAGACTATATGCCTGTAAGGAGCCGCAGGGAAAGCGGCACAGGCCTCTTGGGCGGAATTATGTATTTTGTATTTGTCATAAGCCTTAGTATCGTTTTAGCCTGTATAGCCTGGATGGCTGCAAATGATGTTTTGGCTCTCAATAAGGATATACATGAGGGCGAAGTTATCCTGCCAAAGGAAATTTTCAGCGAAAAGGAAATCGAGGCAAAGGACAGCAACGGCAACACAATAGTAAAGAGAATACTGGTTGCAGACACCGGCTATGTTGCCAAGACTCTGAAAAACATGGGTATTATAGAATATCCGTGGCTCTTTAAGCTTTTCTGCGATGTCTCAAAGGCCGAATATAAGCTCGACCCCGGTGTCTATAATCTTTCGTCGGAATTTGACTACAGAGCGCTTGTAAAGAAAATGCAGATTGGCTCCGGCTCCATGGTAGAGACACAGCTTCTCTTTTACGAGGGCATGACTATGAAGCAGATTTTTGAGCTCTTGGAAGAAAACAATATAGCGTCTGTTCAGGACCTTCAGGATGCCGCCACGAACAGTGTTTATGATTACAGATTTTTAGATTTCAGCACCCCGGGAACTGAGGGAAGGCTGGAGGGATATCTTTTCCCAGATACATACAATTTCTATCAGGGTATGCAGGCGTCAAGCGCAATAAACAAGTTTATAAGCAATCTCAATAAAAAAATAAGCGCCGACATGTATACTCAGGCCGAGAATATGGGCAGAAGTATGCATGAAATCTTCATTATAGCGTCAATGATAGAGTCGGAAGCTGCAAACGACGACGAAAGAGAGATTATTGCCTCTGTTATATATAACCGCTTGAGAGCGGGAATGCCGCTGCAGATAGATGCAACGATTCAATATGCCTTGCCGGAGCGCAAAGCTCAGCTTTCTTTGGAAGACTTAGAAATCGAGAGTCCGTATAATACATATAAAAACGCCGGATTGCCGATAGGACCGATTTGTAATCCGGGTTTAGCCTCAATAAAGGCGGCTTTAAATCCTGCAAGCACAAACTATCTCTTTTATGCGCTTGATATGGAAACACGTACTCACAGGTTCTTTACAAACGAAGGCGAGCATAACACGTTTGTAAATACTCAGGATTATAGCAAGCTTGGCAGTTGACAAGGCTCTATTTTGTGGTAAAATCCTAGAGTGTGCTGAGACGAAGAGAAGCCGAACGTAATGTTTTTACAGAGAGGAACCTTGGCTGAGAAGTTCTAAACTTAGTTTGGCGAGCCGCTTTTGAGCATCCTTGTGAGAGCAAGGCGGTTAACCTCCGTTAAGAGGTTATGAGATGCATTTTTGCGAGATCAGGGTGGTACCGCGTATACTATCGCCCCTGACAGATTGTCAGGGGCGCGTATTTTTTTAGGAGAGAATATTTATGAAAAATTACACCGCAAATGAGCTGAGAGAGCTTTTCTTAAAGTTTTTTGAAAGCAAGGGACATCTCAGGCTTGAGAGCTTCCCTCTTATTCCGAAAGATGATCCGTCATTGCTTCTGATAAATTCCGGTATGGCGCCTATGAAGCCATACTTTACCGGCGAAAAGACACCTCCCTCCAAGCGTATATGCACCTGTCAAAAGTCGGTAAGAACCGGAGACATAGAGAACATAGGCAAAACAGACAGACACTTTACTTTTTTTGAAATGCTGGGCAACTTTTCTTTCGGCGACTACTTTAAGCATGAGTCGATAGCTTGGGGCTGGGAGTTTTTAACAAGCCCCGAGTGGCTCGATATCGACCCCGAAAGGCTCTATCCCTCTGTCTATTTAGAGGACGACGAGGCCTTCAATATTTGGAGAGATGAAATCGGCATATCCGCTGATAGAATAACCCGAATGGGAAAAGCGGATAACTTCTGGGAGCATGGCAGCGGAGCCTGCGGTCCCTGCTCGGAGATATATTTTGACAGGGGAGAAAAGCATGGCTGTCACAAAGCGGACTGCAAGGTCGGCTGTGATTGCGACAGATTTATAGAGGTGTGGAACATTGTTTTCTCTCAATTTAACTCAGACGGAGAGGGCAACTACACAGAGCTTAGGCAGAAGAACATAGACACCGGTATGGGCCTGGAGAGGCTGGCCTGCGTTTGCCAAGAAGCAGACAGCGTTTTCGAAATTGACTCGCTAAAGAAAATAATAAGCGGTATAGAATTACTCAGCGGTGAAAAATATAAGGCTGATGAGAAAAAGGATGTCTCAATCCGTGTCATAGTTGACCATCTGCGATCTGCGGTGTATCTCATAGCAGATGGAGTTTTGCCTTCAAATGAAGGAAGAGGCTATGTCTTAAGGCGCCTTATAAGGAGAGCTTGCAGGCATGGAAAAACGCTGGGCTTAAATGATGCGTTTCTCTATGAGCTTGCCGGAATAGTCATAGAGCTGGGAAGAGAGGCCTATCCCGAACTTTCGTCAAACGAGGAGCTTATATATAAGGCATTAAAGACAGAGGAAGAAAACTTCGGCAAAACTCTGGATCAGGGACTTGATATTCTCTCAAATATTTTAGAAAAAATGAGGGAAGGAAACGAAAAGGTTTTATCCGGGGCAGACGCATTCAAGCTCTACTCTACTTTTGGCTTCCCCTTGGATATAACCGAGGATATTTTGAAAGAGCAGGGACTGACACTCGACAGAGAGGCTTACAACTCTATCATGGAAGATGAGAGAGAAACAGCCAGGAGAGAACGCGGAGAAATCAGCGGCTGGTCTGATAAGAGCATTAAGTTTGAATACGATGAAACTGAATTTTTGGGCTATGATGTTTTATCTGTTCTAAGTGAAGCCGAGGGCTTATACAAGGATAATAAAAAAACAGCTGCCCTTAAAGAGGGCGAGAAGGGAATGGTGGTGCTTAAAAAAACGCCTTTCTATGCAGAGATGGGCGGACAATCGGCGGACTTCGGAACAATTTCCTCCGAAACGGGGAGATTCACTGTCCAAGATGTGAAAAAGAGTCCGGACGGCGTATTTGTTCACATAGGAAGAGTTTCAAAGGGAGAAATCAAAGAAGGGCAGCTCTTTAACGCAGAGGTCGATAAAGAGAGAAGGGAAGCTATCTCAAGGGCGCACAGCGCAACCCACCTTATTCATGCTGCTCTGAGAGAAGTTCTGGGAGACCATGTACATCAGGCAGGCTCCCTTGTGGAGGCCGATAAGCTGAGATTTGACTTCACTCACTTTTCCGCAATGAGTACGGAGGAACTTAAAAAAGTTACAGACAAAGTCAATGAGCAGATTCTGAAAAGTGAAGATGTTCAATGCAATGAAATGAAGCTTGATGAGGCAAGAAAAATAGGCGCACAGGCCCTGTTTGGAGAAAAGTATGAGGAGGATGTGAGAGTCGTATCAATAGCCGAATTTTCTTCCGAACTCTGCGGCGGTATTCATGTGCGAAATACATCCAATATTGGGCCGATTAAAATAGTATCCGAGGGCTCTGTGTCCAGCGGGATAAGAAGAATAGAGGCAGTTTGCGGCAGAGTATTCTTAAAAGAGTATGAAGAAGAGCAGAGGATTCTGGCTGCGCTTTCCCAAATGTTTAAAGCAAGTCTTAAAGATTTGGAGTCAAAAGCCGGACAAAATATTGAAGAGCTCAAATCGTTAAAGACTGAGCTTTCTGCCCTTAAAAGCAAGCTTAACGCACAGGAGGGAAGAGAGCTTTTGGAGAGGGCTTCTAAAATTGGAGATATAAAGCTGATTGCCGGCTTCAGACCCGAACTTGATAGGGAAGGCCTGCAAAATACGGGAGATGCACTTAAGAGCGCATCTGAGGATGTTGTTGCGGTGCTTGCAACAGAGATAAACGGCAAACTGACTTTCCTTGCTGTCTGCGGAAAGAATGCAATAGCAAAGGGAATTAAAGCGGGCGATATAATAAAACAGGTCACGGCCATTACGGGAGGTCGTGGCGGCGGGAAGCCCGACTTTGCTATGGGCAGCGGCGAGGACAAGTTAATGCTCGATAACGCCTTTGCTATGCTGGATAATTATATAGCTATGAAGTTGGGAATTTTAAAGCAGGAAAAATAAAAAGGAGGAAGAACATGAGCTGTATTTTTTGCAAGATAGTCTCAGGAGACATACCTTCTAAGAAGGTATATGAGGATGAAAAGGTTTATGCCTTTAGGGACATAAACCCGCAGGCTCCTATTCATATTTTAGTAATCCCAAAAGAACATAGGATGGACTCTGCGTTTAATGTAGACGAAAGCAACTCCGAACTTGTTGCCGCCTGCTTTGAGGCGATAGCCAAGATAGCAAAAAAGGAAGGATTAGAGAATGGGTTCAGAGTAATCACCAATTCCGGAGCTGACGGAGGCCAGACTGTAAATCACCTTCATTTTCATCTTTTAGCCGGGAAAAAACTTGGAGAAAAAATGGTCTAGACAAGCATTGCAGACCTAAGAGAGAGGCATAAAGCGGACTGCTTTATGCCTCTCTTAAAAGTTTAATTTGTTTTTTCTTTTAAAACATCATGGTTTGTCAGTATTGAGTTTTCGGGAATAACTCCTCTTACAAAGCTTGTTGGATAAACAGTTGAGTTTCTGCAAACAAGGGAGCCGGGAGCCAAAACCGCATTGCAGCCTACTTCAACATTGTCGCCCAATATAGTTCCAAACTTTAAGAGACCTGTACAAATTTTGATTTCACCATACTTAACGTGAACAATAGAGTAATCGCTTTTGACATTTGAAGTGATGCTGCCGGCTCCCATATGTGCTTTATAGCCCAGTATAGAATCGCCGACATAGTTAAGTGGGGAACCTGTGCGCAGTCAAAGATTATGGAGTTTTTAATTTCCACAGAGTTTCCGATAATTACGGACTTGCCTATTATTGCGTTTGGCCTTATGTATGCCGAGTGTCTTAAAAGCGTACCGGAATCTATTATAGCAGGCCCCTCGATAAACACTGAAGGCGCTATTTCTGCAGTTTTATGTATCCACACATTGTTTTCATGTCTATGAAATTCATCGGGGCTCAGACTGTTGCCCAAGTCGAGGATAAAGCTCGAGATGAGCGGAAGCGCTTCCCAAGGATAGTCAAGACCGTTAAAGATATCTTTAGCCAAAGTTTTTGAAAGATCCAAAAGCGAAGCAGGTTTAAGCATTTTATCTCACCTCTATCAGATAAGCCTTTTGATTCATTGCATCTATAATCGAGTCAACAACTTCATTGCATCTCTCGATTGTTTCGGCTTCAGCCATAATGCGAAGCACGGGCTCTGTGCCGCTTTTGCGAAGCAGTATGCGGCCGCAATTTCCCAAGGCTGCTTCCAGTTCTTTTACTCTGGCCTGTACAAACCCGTCATTTAAAGTTTCGTCTTTGTCTGTAACAATGACGTTTTTGAGTACTTGAGGGAAAATGACAAGCTCCTCATGAAGTTTCGAGACCGGAAGCCCCTCGTCTAAGACAACATGCATGAGCTTAACAGCGCTTATTAGGCCGTCACCGGTGCACAAACAGTCGGAATGAATGATATGCCCCGATTGTTCCCCGCCGATAATGTGCGAGCCTTCTTTCATAGCCTCCCAAACATATTTGTCTCCCACAGCTGTTTTAAGATAGTCAATTTCAAGCTCGTCAAACATTTTGTAAAGCCCTAAATTCGACATAACAGTCGTGACAACAGTATTTGTTTTCAGAAGACCGTGCTTTTTCATATGCTTTGCGCAGATATACATTATGTGGTCGCCGCTTAAAAAATTGCCTTTTTCGTCCACAGCAAGGCAACGGTCGGCATCGCCGTCAAAGGCGAGACCAATGTCAAGATTATTGTCTTTAACAAGCTGTTTTAAACTGTCTATATGTGTTGAGCCGCAATCAAGGTTGATGTTAAGCCCGTTGGGTTTGTTGCCTATTACATAAGTCTCGGCTCCCAAACTGTCAAAGATGTCTTTAGCCATCTTCCAGGCACTGCCGTTTGCACAGTCCAGACCGATCTTCAGCCCCTCGTATGAGCGGCCGGCAAGTTTTATGATATAGTCAAGATATTTTGCTCTTCCGTCAGCGTAGTCTACCACTCTGCCAATGCCGTCGCGCTCTGCATGAGGGATTGTGTCGGATTCGCTGTCGATATATGCTTCAATCTCATGAATGAGCTCTCCGTCAATTTTCTCGCCGGAGGAGTTGATAAGCTTAATTCCGTTGTCATAGAAAGGGTTATGGCTTGCGCTTATCATTATTCCGCAGTCAAAATTCTCCTCACAAGCCAAATAGGATACACTTGCGGTTGTGGTTACGTGCAAAAGGTAGGCGTCGGCTCCGGAGGCTGCAATTCCGCTTGCCAAGGCGCTCTCAAACATATAACTGGATCTTCTGGTGTCCTTCCCTATAAGAATTTTGGCCGGAGATTTTTTAGAAAAATACCATCCTAAAAACCTGCCTATTTTAAAGGCGTGCTCAGGCATGAGGTCCACATTTGCGGTACCCCTAAAACCGTCTGTTCCGAAATATTTATACATAATATCTCAGCCCAGCCTTGAGGCAGCTTCAAAGTCTAAATATATGTCCAAATTGTTGTGAAGCTGCAGGAGAGAACCCGGAACAGCGATTGTCGGTTTGCCCATAACTACCTGTTTAACGACTTCGGCCTTCGCCGCACCAAACACCATGAGTATTATCTTCTTTGCGCGCATAATTGAGCTTATACCCATTGTTATGGCGTGGGTAGGTACTTCATCAATAGAGCTGAAAAAACGCTTGTTAGCCTCTCTGGTGGCGTCTGCAAGCTTGACAATTCGGGTGACCGAGTCGAACGGAGTAAGCGGCTCGTTAAAACCTATGTGACCGTTGGTACCGAGACCGAGCAGCTGAATGTCCATTTCGCCCGCTTCTATTAAACTGCGTTCATAGTCTTCACATGCTTTTTCATCAGCCCCAAGGCCTGAGGGGACATTAGTGTTTTTAAGGTCAATATCGATGTGCTCAAATAAATTTTTATTCATAAAGTATCTATAGCTCTGTTCGTGCTCAGATGACAGTCCGATATATTCATCCAAATTGAAGGTTTTAACATCCTTAAAGCTGACTGCTCCGCTTTTATAATGCTCAATGAGCTTGGAGTAAAGCCCCAGGGGAGTGGAGCCTGTAGCAAGGCCTAAAACCGATGCGGGTTTATCTTTCAAAAGCTTCACATACTCCATGGCAACCAGTTCATTGCTTTGCTCTTGGCTGTTGATTATTACTCTCATATAAATTCCTTCTAACTATAAAATTTCAGATATTCTTGAAACGGCAATTCTGCTTTGCTCGGCATCTCCAAAGGCCGTAAGTCTGATAAAGCCTTCTCCGGACGGTCCGAAACCTGATCCCGGAGTCGTGACAACATTGGCTTCTTTTAAAAGCAAGTCAAAGAAGTCCCAGGAGCTCATACCGTCAACAGTCTTAAACCAAATGTAAGGAGAATCTACACCTCCGTAAACCTCCAGACCTGCCTTTTTAAGCGAGTTTGAAATAAATTTGGCATTGGACATATAGTATGAGATGAGCTTGGAAACCTCGGACTTGCCCTTATCGCTATATATTGCCTCTGCGCCTCTTTGAATAATATAGGAGCATCCGTTATATTTGGAGGACTGACGCCTATACCAAAGCTCATAAAGCGATTTTCCGCCCCTTTTAAGTTCCTTCGGAATAACAATATAAGAGCAGCGTGTACCCGTAAAACCTGCATTCTTAGAGAAACTTCCAATCTCTATTGCGCAGGTCTTGGCGCCCGGAATCTCATAGATGGAATGGGGAAGGTTTTTGTCGGATATATACGCTCTGTAGGCAGCATCATAAATTATTATGCTTTCATGCTCGTTGGCATAGTCAACCCAAGTCTTAAGGCCCTCAAAGCTGGCGGCTACTCCGGTTGGGTTGTTGGGGTAGCAGAGGTAGATAAGATCTGCCCGCTCCTTTGGAAGCTCCGGCACGAACTTGTTCTCCGGAACACAGGGCATATAAATAATCTTGGACCATATGCCGTTTAAAAAGCTTCCGTTTCTGCCTGCCATGGCGTTTACATCAACGTAAACGGGATAAACCGGGTCACACACCGCAACACGGCAATCTATAGAGAAGAGCTCCCCGATATTTGCGACATCGGACTTGGCTCCGTCTGAAATAAATATCTCGTCTGCGCTTATAACAGCGTCTCTTGCGATATATTCATTTGCAGAAATGGCCTGTCTCAGAAAATCATAACCTTCATACGGGCCATATCCTCTAAAGCTTTCTTTAATTCCCATCTCTTCAGCGGCTTTTTGCATTGCCAAAACGGAAGACTTCGGAAGGGGAAGGCTCACGTCTCCTATTCCGAGTTTTATAAGCGTTTTATCGGGGTTTGCATCTGAATATGCTTTTGTTCTGTTTGCAACTTCCGCAAAAAGGTATGATCCCGGCAAAGAAGCCAAATGTTCATTTAATTTAATCATATTATCACCTCAGAGAATAAATGTCCCGTCAAAAACATGTTCGGCAGGACCTGTCATATAAATTATATTTTCATCCCTGTTCCACTCAATGAGGAGTTCGCCGCCCAGGAGGAGTACTTTGACCCTGTCAGCTGTCCGCCCCGTGTGTGCCGCAACCGCAACCGCAGCGCAGGAGCCGGAGCCGCAAGCCAGTGTTTCTCCGCTGCCTCTTTCCCAAACTCTCATCTTTATAGTGTTCTCGTCAATAATCTGTATAAATTCCGTATTNACTCTTTCGGGGAAAAGNGGNTGGTTTTCAAATTCAGGGCCAATCTCGTGCAGGTCGAGCCAGTCAACATTCTGGACAAAGGTCACAGCGTGAGGGTTTCCAACACTGACGGCGCTGACAANCCACTTATTTCCNGCAACTTCCAAGGGAACATCTGTAAACTCTTCNTGATCGGATANGACAGGAACATCAGAAGCCTTGAAATTGGGGGAGCCCATGCTGACCCTGACAGTATTTACCTTGCCGTCTTCAATGTTGAGCCAAAGTCTTTTAACGCCCGCCCGAGTTTCAATATCAATTACATCTTTATTACAAAGGCCTTTTTCTCGGACAAACTTACCGAGACAGCGTATGCCGTTGCCGCAGATCTGGGCATTTGAACCGTCGGCATTGTACATGTCCATTTTAAAGTCGGCTATTTCAGAGGGGCAAATACAAATCAGACCGTCCGAACCTATTCCAAAGTGCCTGTCTGACACACGTTTTGAAAGCTCCGATCTGTCGGGAACATTTTGATCAATGCAATTTATGAAGATATAGTCGTTGCCGCATCCATGCATTTTAGTAAAATTCACAAAAACCCTCCATTCAATAAAATTATACTTTCAATAATTAATTTTACTCCAGTTTTACTCTAAGCGCAAGATTTTCAGCCTAAGCAGCTTGAGCTTTCTCACCTATTTTTATTAAAAAAAGACCCAGAAAGGCAAATACACCGCCTACAAAGCTGCTTAAACTAAAGCTGCCGGAGACAAGACTGTCAATAATCAACCCTCCAAAGACCTGACCGGCAAACATCAACAATGTCATGATAAAAGAAGACATTTTACTCACGCATATATTTGAGAGAATGACAATTACAGAACCTATGGCTCCGCCTAAGAATATGTGAAAAGACGGAGGATAGTCAGGCAGCTTAGTCGCGGGAACAAAGAGAGGGCTTATAATAAAAACCAGAGACGATAAAATAAGTCCCATAAGATAATTTGTCCACGCTGCGCCGAAAACGCCTATTTTTCCGGAGAGCTCGGAGTTTAACTGTCTGGAAAGCACAACGGTAAAACCCGATAATACGGAAGCTGTAACGGGAACAAATATACTTCCGCCTGTGCCGCGGAGCATGTAGTATATTCCGGCTGAAGTGAGCAGCAGGCTGAAAAACTTTAATAGATTGAACTTTCTTATTTTCATCCCGAAAAGTCCAAACTGGTCTACAAAAAGACTAAACATAACCTGTCCCATAAGACTTAGGGCCAAAATGGAGCTAATGCTGATTTTGCCGATGGCAAGTAAATTGAAAAGAGTAGTAAAATATCCGACAAAGCCACCGGAATAAAGATAGTATGAAAGACCTCGCTTTGGTAAAAAACGTTTTCCTGAGCCTAGGGACGCAAAGGTGATAAAAACAAGTCCGCAAAAATGTATTATGACAGAAGACAGATGAATACCGAAGTAGTCAATCAAGCCGCTGTTTATATGTATCATCAATGCAATCAAAAAGGCCGCTACAGAAGCAAGTAGGGAATACATTTTTAGCTCCAAAAAAATACTAGGGGCAGGAGCGTTTTATCTGCCCTGCCCTAATAGTATAATATTTAAAAAATTACTTTGCAACAGCATCCTTAAGGGCCTTTCCGGCCTTGAATTGCGGGACGCGACTAGCCGGAATGGTGATTTCNTCTTTGGTCTTAGGATTGCGGCCAATGCGTTCGTTGCGAAGCTTAACATCAAAGGACCCAAAACCGACTATAGAAACCTTATTTCCACTTACAAGCTCCTCTGTTATGGTCTCGAGGACTGCTTCGAGAGCCTTCTTGGAGTCCTGTTTGGAAAGTCCGGATTTTTCTTCGATCGAAAGGATCAATTCACTTTTGTTCATTTGTTTTCCTCCTGAAATATAATGTAAATGTATATTGAGAATGCATTTCNAAATGCAAACTTCTTAAAAAATGTGGAACTGAGGTTCTTTACCCTCCAAATCCTGCCTGCCCTGCTGGTAAATCTCTTCCATCTCCATAAGTGAGAGCTCCTGGAGTCTTAGACCCTTAGANGCCGCCTTTTCTTCCATGTACTCAAAACGCCTGATGAACTTCTCACATGACTTGAGCACTATGTCTTCGGTATCAAGGTCGTAAAATCTTGCCACATTGACGGCGGAGAAGATAATATCTCCCAACTCTTCGGCAATATTTTCCCTGTCGTCATTGTCCAGCCCGTCTTTAAGCTCCAAAACTTCTTCCTGCAGCTTTAAAAAGGCATCTTGCGCTAGAGGCCAATCAAAGCCGATCTTTCCGGCCCTTGATTGAATTTTTTGCGCGCGCATGAGTGCCGGCAGGGCCGGAGAGATGCCGCTCATGGCAGAGTGCTCATTTTGATGACCGCGCTCAAGGCGCTTGATTCTATCCCAATTTTGAAGAACTTCATCAGAGCCGCTTACATTCACATTTGAAAAAACATGCGGATGTCTGTGAACAAGCTTCTTGCAGGCAAGGTCTGAAACCGTGTCGATATTAAAGCGTCCGGCCTCTTCGGCAATCCTTGAGTGGAAAAGAACCTGCATCAAGACATCGCCGAGTTCCTCGATCAGATGGTCTTCGTCGGCACTTTCCAAGGCTTCATACAGCTCATAGGCTTCTTCAAGCAGATTCATCTTTATGCTTTCATGAGTCTGTTCCCTGTCCCAAGGACAGCCTTTTTCAGAACGAAGAAAGGCGATAAGTCTTATAAAGTCAGAAAAAACATAGTTTTCCTTGAGCTCAAAATCTAACATATAATCGCTCCAAATTCAAGAATAAAATTAAATAATGTGAAACTTAATACGGATTAGTCGCGAATTTTGAGTAATTGCGCTATTTTTTCTCCTTTGGGAATCAGCTTCAGGTCAGCCAAACTTATGGATTTTGTAAGTATAACCGAAATGAGATAAACCGCAATGGCAATCAATATGGAAAAAAGCAGCGAAATAGCCATTGTGATTCGGGAACTGCCAAGCTGGCTCTGTATAAGTTTATTGATAAACATATAGGAAAAGAATGCTGCCACAGACATTATGAGAGAACTCAGCAGTGGCTTTAAGATAACGCTGCTGAATCTAAGATGCCTACCCATTGTCTTTTTTAAGTACAAGCCGGAAACAATGCACATGATACAGTAACAGGCTATGGTCCCTATAGGGGCGCCATAAATATTGATCCGTATATCTCCGACAAGCCGATAGTTTAAGAGAAGTTTAGCTGTTCCGCCGATAAGCATGGCATACATCGGAATTCTCTCATTCCCGTTTGCGAGTAAGATTGAGTTTAAAATAAGCGCATAACATATAAATATCGAAGCGGTGCCCAGAAGACTCAAAATGACCGGACCTGTTTTATAGGTGTTCTCATAAAGTACTGCAACGATAGGCTTAGACATAACGATGAGGCCGAAGCACATCGGAAGGAAAATGACAGCCGCAATTCTAAGCGAGCTTTCGGCAATATTCCCCGCCTTTGAATAATCTTTTAAAGAAATAGCTTCGGAAACAGCGGGGACAAGGCTTATTGTCAGCGGGGTGATAAATGATGCGGGCAGATTATAGAGTGAGGTCATAACAGAATATGAGCCGTAGAGTATATCTGACAGCTCCTTACTTAGGCCGGAACTGAGAAGCTGTGAATTGATGAGCTTTGTGTCCAAAAGCGAGATAACACTCATAACACATGAACCGAGTGTAATCGGAATGCCTATTTTGAACAGAAGACGAACAATTTCGATGCTTTTTACATTGCATTCATTGTTTAAAGTTGGCGGCTCGCTTTTTTTCCTTCTAAAATAGGCAAAAATAATGTATATTAAGGAGGCAAGAGATCCGGCGGAAACACCGAACATGGCCCCGGCTGCAGCCAGTGCAACATCACCCGTTTTACTTAATATAAGTTTTGCGAGAATAAGTCCGACAATCACCTTGGCCAAGACTTCTATAATCTGGCTCCAAGTCGTGGGTTTCATGTCGGAGTGTCCTTGGATATAGCCCCTGAAAGCACTGAGCATACATACGAAAAGAATAGACGGAGCCAAAGCCTCTATGGAGCGTGCCGATTCGGGTTTTGTCAGCAATACTCTGGCCAGCGTGTCGGGGAGTAAGCACGCAAAAGAAGCGAGAACAATGCCTATTGCAGTAAAGCTTATGAGGGAGACTTTGAATATTTTAGATCTGAGAGCCTGATTTTCGTCTCCGCCTCTTTCACTTATAATCCTTGACAGGGCGACAGGGAGCCCCGCGGACGAAATTGTAAGCATAACAAAATATATAGAGTAGGCGGCGTTGAAATATCCGTAACCCGCATCTCCCAGGATGTTGGAAAGGGGGATTTTATATAATGCCCCCAGTATTTTCATAATTATTACGCCAAGCGCCAGAATTGCCGCTCCGTGTAGAAAATTTTGTTTTTGTGCGCTTTGCAAAAGAAGACCTCCAACTTGAAAATGCCTATAAACTTTATATCAAATTGCTTAATAAATCAAGGATTATTGATATTATGTGTAAGGCATCTATTCAAAAAGGGATTATTGCTTTTAAAAAAGTCAATTAGCGAGGATAGAGGAGAAATTCTTTGGAGCAAGCGGAAAAGAGGAAGAGGTGCTTGAGCTTTTTATAGCTGCTCAAAGTGTATGGAAAAGCGATTTACCGTTTATAATCTTTATCTTCAAATCCGGGGATTTATAAAAAAGAGAAAGCAGGTATTAGTTTAGTGAAATTGAATAAGAACAGGCTAGACACCCTTGTAAAAAAAACCAAGGAAATCTTTGAGAGTGCAGAGGAACCAACAGCTTTTTCTACCCCGGGCAGAACAGAGCTGGGAGGGAATCATACTGATCATCAAAACGGAAAAGTGCTAGCAGGCTCAGTAAATTTAGATATGCTGGCTGCAGCATACAAGAGAGACGATGAGCTTATTTGTGTGAAATCCGGGACAAGACCGGTGCTTAAGATAAACAGCTCATACTTAAGCCCGCTCAGGCGAGAGATAGGCAAAACCGCTGCTATGATAAGAGGCGTTGCAGCCGGTGTTTCGCAGTTGGGATATGAAGTAGGAGGCTTTAATGCCTGCATTATTTCCGATATTCCCAGAGGCAGCGGGCTTTCTTCCTCTGCGGCATTCGAGATAACAATAGCTATGATTATGAATTATTTTTACTGCAACAATGAGCTCACCAAATTGGATATGGCAAAAATCTCCCAAAAAGCAGAAAATATCTACTTTGGAAAACCCTGTGGGCTTATGGATCAAATTGCATGCGTTTATGGCGGGGCTATTAAAATAGACTTTAATGACAGCAATGAGCCTGAAATTTCTAAAATGGATTTTGACATCGAAAGTTTTGGCTACAGTCTGCTTATTATAGATGTTAAAGCCACTCACAGGGGACTAAATGATCAGTATTCAGCTCTAACTGAAGATATGAATAAAGTCAGCAGATTTTTCGGAAAATCCAGTCTCAGAGAAGTAGATGAGCAGGCCTTTTATGAGAACATACCCGAATTGAGACGCTATGCGGGAGAGAGAGCCATATTGAGATCGATGCATGTTTTTGAGGAAAATAAGCGTGTTGACGCTGAAGAACAGGCGATTAAAAATTCGGATTTTAAGGAATTTCTCAGGCTTGTAAATGAATCAGGCCTCTCATCGGAACTATATCTGCAAAACATTACTCCCGAGAGCGCAGGAGGAGCGCAGCCAATGGCTTTGGCTCTGGCAATTTGCAGAAGAATTTTAGATGACTGCGGAGCGGTAAGAGTTCATGGAGGCGGATTCGGCGGCACAATACAGGCTTATGTGCCAATCGATCGTAAAAAAGAGCTTAAAGAAAAGATAGAAGGATGTCTGGGCGAAAAAACCTGTACCGAAGTGTATATCAGGAGCGAAGGCTGCACAATTATTAATTAAATTTTACTAAGCTTTTCAAAGCAGAAGTAAAAGATAGTTAAAAGTGCTTGTCATTTTATCGTTTTTAGAGATCTTGTTGCAATCTCGGCTCACATTTGCTAACATAAA
>JGI24712J26585_10000681_pt1 | contig 28900 bp, 25 predicted proteins | sample BioPla3DNA2_FD_26585 | JGI IMG/M metagenome (IMG submission 26585)
TCCTGTGCCAGGCAAAGCCGTGTTCACCCCGCCGTATCACATCTGTTATGATCATTGGAACTGTCCTCCGATATTTTATTGATATTCCCGTAAAGAATAAATAAACCGTTTTCATTTTTATAATTATATCACAGAAGAAACCGTTTTTCAATAAGCAAGCGACTTTTTTGGTATTCCCGCTTGAAATTTCTTACGGTATATGGTATTATGTTTTTATACAAAACAACGGAATAATGGGATTATGTCGGAAAAACAATCAAAAAAGGTAAAAAAACCCGGGAAGACAGGAAAACGGTATTTTAAAACAGCGGATATCTTCAGGGCAGCGCTGTTTGCCGCTCTGATAGTTTTCGGAGTTATTTATTATTTCACTCATCCTGATGCTGCGATTCCAAAGGCGGATATCAGCGTAAAAAACAATGCCTTTCGCGATTCGCTGATTATCAGCTTTATAGATGTCGGTCAGGGAGATTCCTCACTTATTATCGCGCCCGGAGGCGAGGCGATGCTTATCGACACCGGTTTGCGCGACAAATTCTCCGACGTCGAGTCAGAATTGAAGGCGAACGGAGTATCATCTCTTGAATATCTTGTCCTGACGCATCCTCACGACGACCATATCGGCGGAGCTTCGAAAATACTTCGGCAGTTTGAGGTAGACAAAGTTATTATGCTGAATACCGCTGTCGATTCGCCTTCGTATTCAAGACTTGTCAGTATTTTGGCTGAATCAGACACCGCAGTTGTATATCCCGCGCAGGGGGACAAATTCGCCCTCGGCGAAGCCGAATTTACCATACTCTCTCCCGCTTCCGCATCGAATGAAGATATGAACGAAAATTCAATCATACTCAGGCTTGTCTACAAAGAAACCTCCGCCGTTTTCACCGGGGATGCCGGAGAGATTTCGGAAAGCGAAGTGATAGAAGCTTTCGGCGCGTCATCGCTTAAATCTGATGTTTTAAAGGTAGGACATCACGGCTCTTCTTCATCGACTTCGGTCAGATTTCTTCAAGCCATTCAGCCGGAATTTGCCGTTATCAGCTGCGAGAAGAACAACGATTACGGTCATCCGCACGGCTTGACTTTGCGTAAGCTCGCTGATATCGACGCGCTGATATTAAGAACCGACATATCCGGAACCATTACCCTGATAAGCGACGGAAAAGAGTTTATATATGTCGGCAAAACTGAGGATTAATCTATATATGATTTATAATTGTTTTGTGTAATCCGTTTTTTTTAGATGTTTGTGTGCATATTAACATCGGTGTTGTTTTTAACATAGTTTTTGTGTAGATTTCTTTGACAATATATTGACTTTAGTTTTACAATGTGATATAATATTTTTATGTTTATTATGGAGGAATTTATTATGAAACTAAATAAGATTATTCGCGCAGGCGCGATTTTTCTGACGGCGCTGATGGTCGCCGCGGTTATCGCATCCTGCGGCGGCGCCGGTTCATCCGACAAAATAAAACTCGGCGGTATCGGTCCGCTGACCGGCGGCGCGGCTATTTACGGCTCCGCCTGCAAGAACGCCGCTGAGATTGCGGTTGAAGAAATCAACGCTTTGGGCGGACTTCAATTTGAGCTTAACTTCCAGGACGATGAACACGACGCGGAAAAGGCGGTAAACGCTTACAACAACCTCAAAGACTGGGGAATGCAGGTTCTTGTCGGAACCACTACCACTACCCCCTGCATTGCCGTTTCTGCCGAAGCTTACAACGACCATCTCTTTGTACTGACCCCCTCGGCATCATCCGAAAAGGTAGTCGAGCTTGAAACGAACGCCGACGGTAGCGTCACCTACAAAGGCAATATGTTCCAGATGTGCTTCACCGACCCGAACCAGGGACTGGCATCCGCCCAGTATATAAACGACAAGGGGCTGGGTACAAAAATTGCGATAATTTACAAGAATGACGACCCGTATTCCAAGGGAATATACGACCGCTTTATCGCAAAAGCCGCTGAACTCGGAGTAAGCGTTGTTTCGGAGACCAGCTTCACCGATGACTCTGCAAACGATTTCTCGGTTCAGCTTTCTCAGGCGCAGGCTGCCGGAGCCGACCTTGTCTTCCTGCCGATGTATTACACCCCGGCTTCCCTTATCCTGACTCAGGCGCACAACATGAACTACACTCCCAAATTCTTCGGAGTTGACGGTCTTGACGGCATACTCACGATGGAGGGATTCGACACCTCTCTCGCCGAGGGCGTTATGCTTCTGACCCCCTTCTCCGCCGACGCCACAGACGAGCGTACTCAGAACTTTGTCAAGAAATATAAGGAAAAGTTCGGTGACATTCCCAACCAGTTCGCAGCAGATGCTTACGATGTTGTCTATTCGATCTATCAGGCTTGCAATAACGCCGGTGTTACGGCTTCGATGACTCATCAGGAAATCTGCGACAAACTGATCGAGCAGTTCACCACCATGACATATGACGGACTTACCGGCGCCGGAATGACTTGGGCGCCCTCCGGAATGGTCTCAAAAGAGCCCCGCGGAATGATTATCAAAGACGGCGCATACGCCGGCATGGATTGATTTCCCATTCATTTAAACGGCTAAGCTCTGATAACTTTTTTCAGTTGTTATTTTCCGATTAAAAGCTTCAGGGTTGTCGTATAATTTACGGCAGCCCTGTTTATTTTAAAACCGCAACAGAGATTTTTTCGTTTTAATCATATAATCTGAAATTTGTATGCTTTTCCTGTTTTTAATTTCGGATTTATATGCTGCCGACATCAGTTTTAAACGAAAGTGTATAAACAATATGGCGTTTCTTTCATATCTGATTAAAGGACTGAGCCTCGGTTCGGTCTATGCAATTATCGCGCTGGGGTATACGATGGTATACGGGATCGCGAAAATGCTTAATTTCGCCCACGGCGATGTTATTATGATAGGCGGCTACGCCGCTTATATTTCGACGGTTTATCTCGGCTTTCCGCCTGTTGTCGCGCTTATAATAGCTATTCTTGTCTGTACTTTACTCGGAATAGTTATCGAAAAGCTTGCTTATAAACCGCTTCGCAGCGCCGATTCGCTCGCCGTGCTGATTACCGCTATCGGAGTTTCCTATTTTCTGCAGAACATCGCTCTGCTCATCTGGGGCTCCGACCCCAAGGTCTTCCCATCGATCGCCAAGTCGATGACATCTATCAGCTTATTTGACGGGCAGCTGGTAATCTCCTGGGAAACCATCATCACAATTATCGCCAACATAGTTATAATGGTATCACTCACTCTGTTTACTAGCAAAACCCGAACCGGCAAGGCGATGCGAGCTGTTTCGGAGGACCGTGAGGCAGCTCAACTGATGGGGATAGACGTAAATAAAACAATTTCGATAACTTTCGCTATCGGCTCGGGGCTGGCTGCGATAGCCGGTGTTCTGCTCTGCTCTTCATATCCCACTTTGATGCCGACTACCGGTTCAATGCCGGGCATAAAAGCGTTCACGGCGGCTGTTTTCGGAGGTATCGGTTCAATACCCGGAGCTTTACTCGGCGGTCTGCTGCTCGGTATAATCGAAACGCTTGCAAAGGCGTATATATCGATGCAGCTTTCCGACGCCATAGTTTTCGCCGTGCTTATTATAATACTGCTCGTTAAGCCCACCGGACTTCTCGGCAAGAAAGTCATTGTAAAGGTGTAAAGATGTCCGGAAAGAAAGTAAATATCTTGAAAAGTATTCCTCCGGCGACGAAAAACGCTTTTATAAACTATGGAATAGTCATAATCGCTTTTGCTGTTATATCTGTTCTCCGCTCCCTCGGACTTCTGTCAATCAGTCTGGAAGGACAGCTTGTGCCCATATGTTGTTATATCGTTATGGCTATCTCCCTGAATCTTACCGTAGGCATTTTAGGTGAACTTTCGCTTGGTCACGCCGGATTTATGAGCGTCGGAGCATTTACCGGAATAATAGTCTCCGGACTTATGTCTCAGACGGTACAGAGCGGAGCGCTACGGCTGTTTATTGCGATAATTATCGGAGGTGTTGCCGCCGGCATCGTCGGAATTTTAGTCGGGATTCCAGTTCTCAGACTCAATGGCGACTACCTTGCCATTGTCACGCTTGCGTTCGGAGAGATTATAAAGAATCTTATCAACTGCCTTTATATCGGTTACGACAGCACCGGTATCCATATCTCAATGACAAGCGAGGCGGCTCTTGGACTCGGTCCCGACGGCAAGATAATAATCGACGGCGCGATAGGAGCAGTAAACATTCAGAAGATATCGACATTTACAGCCGGATTTCTGCTTGTTTTAGGCTGCCTCATAGTTATTCAGAATCTTGTCAACAGCCGGAACGGCCGCGCTATTATGGCTCTGCGCGACAACCAGATAGCGGCGGAGTCTGTCGGTATAAATATCGTTAAATACAAGATGATGGCATTTGTCACCTCCGCCGTTATGGCGGGAATGGCAGGTTGCCTTTTCGCGCTGAATTATTCTACCGTTGTTGCAAAGAAATTTGATTTCAACACCTCTATTTTGGTACTCGTCTTCGTTGTTTTAGGCGGGATAGGCAATATCCGCGGCTCAATGATCGCAGCTACCGTTCTTTACATCCTGCCGGAAATGCTGCGCGGCATCCGCGATTACCGGATGCTGGTTTACGCTGTTATATTAATCCTGGTAATGATCGTTACTAATAATCCGACAATACGAAACCTTTTGTATGAGAAGATAATAAACCCGATAAGGGCATTTTTACCGAGGAAGAAAGGAGGCGCGGCAGATGGATACGAAAACTAAAATGGTGCCGATACCTTCGACAGGGTTAATGCCGGAAAGGGATCTCGGAACGAGACCGATACTTGAAGTTTCGCGTTTAGGCATAAAATTCGGCGCTCTTGCCGCCGTCGACGACGTAAACCTGACTATCAGCCGCACCGAAATAGCCGGACTCATCGGTCCCAACGGCGCCGGAAAAACCACTATATTCAATCTTATAACCAAGGTTTATCCGCCGGACTCCGGGATTATAATGCTGGACGGTAAGGATACAAGCGGCATGAACACCGCGGCAATCAGCCGCGCCGGAGTTGCCCGGACATTTCAGAACATTCGGCTTTTCGACAAGCTATCCGTTGAAGACAACGTTAAAATCGGTCTTCACAATCAGACGCCGTATAGCATACTCGATTCGGTTCTGCGCCTGCCGAAATACTGGAGGCAGGAAAAAATCGCCCATGAGAGGGCCCTGGAGCTGCTCTCCATCTTCGATATGCAGGATTTGGCCGATGATGAAGCCGGTTCCCTTCCTTACGGTGCGCAGCGCCGGCTGGAAATCGTAAGAGCGCTCGCAACGAATCCGATTCTTTTGCTGCTCGACGAGCCGGCGGCTGGAATGAATCCCTCCGAAACCGAAGCTTTGATGGAGACGATAGTAAAAATCCGGGACAAATTCGAAATTGCGATTCTTATTATCGAGCATGACATGAAGCTGGTTATGGGTATCTGCGAGGGAATTGCCGTTTTAAACTACGGCCGTATTATCGCCAAGGGGACGGCTTCCGACATACAAAACAACCCCGAAGTAATCGAGGCGTATTTAGGGCGTTCACGCAGCGGTTCTGCCCCTGAAATACTATGAGGACGTTATAATAATGAGTATGCTTAAAGTAAATGACATAAACGTATACTACGGCGCGATACACGCGATAAAAGACGTCAGCTTTGAAGTAAACGAAGGGGAGATCGTAACTCTTATCGGCGCGAACGGCGCGGGCAAATCCACCATTCTTAAAACAATTTCCGGCATGATGCGCTCAAAAACCGGCTCGATAAGTTTCATGGATGAAGATATCAGCGCGGTCGATTCTTATAAGCTTATTTCAAGAGGAATAACTCATGTGCCGGAGGGACGGAGAGTTTTTTCTCAGCTTACCGTTGAAGAAAACCTTGAGATGGGAGGATACACCGTCAAATCGTCGGAAATCCCCGCGCTTTTGGAAAATGTATTTGAGCAATTCCCGAGGCTGAAGGAACGCCGGCGTCAAGTCGCCGCAACACTCTCGGGCGGTGAGCAGCAGATGCTTGCGATGGGACGGGCTCTGATGGCAAAACCGAAGCTGATAATGCTCGATGAGCCGTCAATGGGTCTTGCGCCGATACTCGTCGATCAGATTTTCGACATTATACGCCTGATGAATCGCAACGGGACGACGATACTGTTAGTCGAACAGAACGCAAACATGGCGCTTGCAATAGCCGATCGCGGTTATGTGCTGGAAACCGGCAGGATAGTTATGAGCGACAGCGCAAAATCCCTGCTTGCCGACAATTCGGTGAAAAAAGCTTATTTAGGCGGCTGAAAAGCTAACCCCTTTATAAAGAGGAGACACTACCTGTTTATCGGCAGTTTTCAGTGACTGTCGGACGGAGTCAATCTGAAAATTAACATATTTCGCTTTACTTTTTGTGACAAATATGATATAAATATATAGTTATTTTCATTAAAATCGCAAATATTACACTCATCACGAAAGGAATCTTTCCAAAATGAAAAAACTCCGCATCGGCGCTGCTCTCTTGTTCTGCGCCATTCTTTTGACCGCTCTTGCTTCCTGCGGTAAGTCATACAACTATGATCTTTCGGAATATATTACCCTCGGCAATTACAAAGGCGTTGAAATCGCCGCAGCTGAAATTGATTCTCAGGTCCAGTCACAGCTCGACTCTCTGCTTGAACAGAAAGCGACTACCGAAGATATTGCCGACCGCCCCGCGGCGCTTGGCGATATAGTGAACATCGACTATACCGGAACTATCGGCGGCGCTGCTTTTGAAGGCGGCACAGCATCGGCTCAGGAGGTAACCCTCGGCGCCGGCGGTTATATTGACGGCTTCGAAGACGGTATCGTCGGTATGGCCATGGGTGAAGAGAAGACAGTTACCTGCCTCTTCCCCGAAGACTATCAAAACACCGAGCTTGCCGGTAAGGCTGCTGATTTTGCAATCACGCTGCATTCAATTAAGCACAAAACGCTCCCCGAGTTAAACGACGAATTCATCCTCTCGCTTGAAAACGGCTATGATACCCTTGACAGCTACAAGGCATATCTGCGCAAAGCGATAAAGGAAAACAGCGTCTGGACAAAAATCATCTCTGAAGTTGCCGTTATTAAATATCCAAAAAAGGAAGTCAAGGCGGCTTACAACCAGATGGTGACATATTACAAGTCCCTCGCCGCGCAATACAACGCTACTCTTGACGAATATATCATGAACTATCAGGGTTCCGATACCAACACCTTCCTTTCCCACATCGCGTCATACGCTCAGGAAGCCGTAAAGAGTGAGATGTGTCTGTATGCCATTGCCCGCGCCGAAAACATAACCGTTTCCGACAGCGATTATCAGACTAAAGGCGCCGAGCTTGCTTCGGCAGCCGGATTTGAAGATTTAAAAGCTTATGAAAAATCCGTTGGCAAGGAAAACATTGAAAACTCGATTCTGAACACCTTGGTTCGTGAGTGGTGCGCAAACCAGGCTGTTGAAACCGCAGCCGAAGGCTGAAGATGATATGATTTTAGGGGCAGTCTAAAAACTGCCCTGTTTTTGTTTTAAAACTGATTGACAGAAGCGCCGCGCTGTGATATAATGACTTCAACGAATACATATAAACGAAAGGAATAATTATGGAATTCTTCCCGAAAATACCAACGATTAAATATGAAGGCAAAAAATCCAAAAACCCGCTTTCCTTTAAGCAGTACGATGCAGACAAGGTTATCGCGGGAAAGACGATGCGCGAGCATCTTAAGTTTTCGATGGCCTGGTGGCACACCATGATAGCCGACGGTACCGATATGTTCGGCGTCGGCACGATGGATAAGAAATTCGGCGCGGTCTCCGATATGGATGTATCGAAAAACCGTATATCCGCCGCCTTTGAGCTTATGCAGAAGTTAGGTATCGGTTATTTCTGCTTCCACGACAAGGATTTGGCGCCGGAGGGAGATGACCTCGCCTCCTTCCACAAAAATCTCGACATTGTCGTTCCACTTGTAAAAGCGGAAATGGATAAAACAGGCATCAAGTGCCTCTGGGGCACCGCAAATCTTTTCAGCAATCCGAGATATATGCACGGCGCCGGAACTTCCTGCGACGCCAATATCTTCGCTTACGCCGCGGCGCAGATTAAGAAAGCTATCGACATAACCGTTTACTTCGGCGGCGATGGATATGTGTTCTGGGGCGGCAGAGAGGGCTATGACACCCTGCTCAACACCGACATGGGGCTTGAACTTGATAACCTCGCGCGTTTGCTTACTCTTTCAAGAGATTACGGCCGCAGAAACGGCTTTAAGGGCTGCTTCTATATCGAGCCGAAGCCGAAGGAGCCGACAAAGCATCAGTATGACTTCGACGCATCGACGGTTCTTGCTTTCCTGCGCAAATACAATCTCATGTCAGACTTCAAGCTGAATATCGAAGCGAATCACGCCACCCTGTCTCAACACACCTTCCAGCACGAATTGGTGGTCGCACGGATAAACGACGCGCTCGGCTCAATCGACGCAAACCAGGGAGACCCGAACCTCGGATGGGACACCGACCAGTTCCCGACAAACGTCTACGACACCACCCTCGCTATGCTTGAAGTGTTAAAAGCCGGAGGATTTACAACCGGCGGACTTAACTTTGACGCGAAATGCCGGCGTCCTTCAATGACTCACGAAGATCTCTTCCTTTCCTTTATCGCCGGTATGGACAGCTTCGCCTTTGGTCTCAAAGCAGCGGACGCTATTATGAAAGACGGCCGGATCTGTGATTTCACTAAGAATCGCTACTCAAGCTACGAAAGCGGCATCGGCAAAAAGATAGTCTCCGGCGATACTACCCTTGAGGAGCTGTATGATTACGCTCTGAATTTAGGCGAATACAATGTTAAAGAAAGCGGACGCCAGGAGTATCTTGAAGATATATTCAATCAGGTAATGCTATCCGCTGACTGACAAATAATTTTTACAGCCCCGAAAGGGGCTTTTTTTATCTGCTTTTGCGAAAAATGTTCTATTTTATTGAATTCCGTCGCGGAATATGATATAATATCCGAAGTTTGTTTCTGCGTATGTTTTTGTATAATTATTCATCGGGGTCGATATAAAACAAGGCGGTAAATGGTATGTCAAAAAGCGAAAGCATTAAAAACTCTCGGGGTCTGAGCGGGAAAAATTCCCGCGGAACGCTCCGGACTTTATTTATCTTTATTAAAAAAGCAAAAAAGTATCGGAAATACATTGTTTTTGCTGCCGCGGCGCTTATTCTTTCTTCGCTGCTCAGCCTTTTCACTCCTTATATCGTTCAGCTACTGATTTCAAAGCTGACCGCCGCAGAAGGAGTTGTATTAAACGAACTTGTAAAACTTGGCGTCATTTTGGTTGCCGCATATCTCGGAAGAGCTGTATGCCGATTTATCAGTTTGTCTCAAAGCCATGTCGCGGCCTGGAATTTCGTCGGCGAACTCACGCTTGAGTGTTACGATAAGCTGCAGTCGCTCTCGATGCGCTATTACAGCGACAAGCAGACCGGACAGCTTATGAGCACGATGCTTAACGACAGCCGTCAGCTTGAGCTGCTGATCGCTCATTCCCTGCCAGACCTCTGCTCAAATGTTATTATAATCATCGCGGTCGCGGTCGCATTGCTTATAATAAATCCTGTCTTGATGCTGCTTACCATGATTCCTGTTCCCTTTATCATTTTTGTCTCCTCTCTCTTTTCAACCCGCGTCGCTCCGCTGTTTCAGATAAATCAGAAGGTTTACGCAGAGCTGAACGGTCTGACTCAGGAAAAGCTTTCCGGAATGAAGGAAATTCAGGCAAATTCAAAAGAAAAGTTTGAACACGGAAGAATGAAGGACTTTTGCAAGCATTACAGCTTTGTCAATATACGGGCGAACTACGCCGGGGCGTTGTTCCATCCTTCCGTTGAGCTGCTGACTTCCATCGGCACCGTTATAGTGCTTGTTGCCGGCGGGTTCTTCGTAACAAATGGGAAAATGGATGTCGCGGAAATAGTCGGCTTCTTTATGTATCTCAGCCTGTTCTATACCCCTCTTGCGGCGCTTTCAAGACTCAACGAGGATGTGCAGAACGCGCTTGCCTCCGGTGAACGGGTTCTTAATCTTCTTGAGACGGAACCGGACATAGTCGACAGCAATGACGCCGTTGAAATCTCTGTCGACGCTGAACCGGAAATAACTTTCGACGATGTAACTTTTTCATACAACGACGATATAAAGGTACTAGAAAACGTCAGTTTTACCGCAAAAGCCGGGGAGATGACCGCTGTTGTCGGAGTGACCGGGGCGGGAAAAACGACTCTTGTCAGTCTTGTGGAAAAGTTTTATCAGCCCGACAGCGGCAGAATTCTTTACGGCGGGGTGGATATAAACGAATACAAGATAGATTCGGTGCGCTCAAAGCTCTCGATGGTTATGCAGGATATCTTTCTTTTTAACGGCAGCGTGGCCGAAAATATCGCATACGGAGTTGATAACGCGACACCCGAGCAGATAAAAGCGGCGGCAGTTATCGCCTGCGCCGACGGATTTATCTCTCGGATGCCGGAAGGCTATGAAACGCAGATCGGCGAACGCGGAGTCAAGCTGTCGGGAGGACAAAAGCAGCGCATTGCTATTGCCAGAGCGGTGCTGCGTAAAACTCCGGTAATAATACTTGACGAAGCGACAAGCGCTGTCGATACCGAGACGGAATCCGAAATACAGCGGGCAATCGAGAATCTGCGCAGCGGTGATACAAAGCCGACGCTTATCGTTATAGCTCATCGCCTCTCTACCGTCAGGCGCGCAAGCAGCATTATCGTGCTTGAGGACGGGAAAGTCGCTGAAACCGGTAATCACGAGACGCTTATCCGAGCGGGTGGAATTTACGCAAAACTTTGCGGCGTTCAGGATGCGTTGTTGGATATTAAGCAAGCATAACTATAAAAGCCGTATACGAGTTGGATTCCCGTATACGGCTTTATTTCTTTTATCTTGTCAGCTTTTTCATCCACCGCCAGCGGTTTACCTTGATATATGCGACGATACATTTTAGTATCTGGTCGCATTTGAGGCAGGCGACTGTTATCCATGTCGGTAGCTGCAACACAAAGGCTGATATGGCGGCGCTCGGCAGAACCACGCACCAGACGAAGATGAGGTCGTTTATCAATACGAATTTGGTGTCGCCGCCGGCCCTTACTATTCCGGTGTTTACCGACATCTGATAAGATGTACCGACGGAGCAGACCGCGAGAACGCGGAGAAACCGATCGGCATATGTAAGAGTCAGATCTTCAAGCTCCCCGAAATGAGAATATATCGCAAGCACAAGCGGACGGGAAAACCAGATAAGACTGCCGGTTATGATACCGACGCCGACGAATATCAGCTGAAGCGTCCTTGCGTATTGCTTTACAATCGTCATATCGCCGTTTCCGACCGCTTTGCCTATTACTATCGATGAGGCGGTTGCCGAGCCGTATGCGCCTACCGTCAATATCGAGAATACCGTCGAGGCGATCGAATAGGCGGCTATCGAATTGACGTCAAAGCGGCCGACTATCATGCCCTGAACGCTGAGGTTGATTCCCCAAGTGATAGCGCCGATGAACACCGGCAGACCGTAGCGGAAAAAATCTGATGTCAACTGAGGATCGGATTTGCCGAAAACATCGGAAAGATTCATATCGAGTCTTTTGTCGTGAAAAAAGACAAACCAGATCATAAGAACACATTCGGCCAGTCTTGCGATTACCGTAGCGAGCGCCGCGCCGGTAACCCCGAGTGCCGGAAATCCTAATTTACCGTAAATCAAAAGGTAGTTGAGCGTTATATTGATAACCAAAGCCACGATCGAATCTATCATCCCGATACGAACCGATTCGACACAGCGCATTGCTGAAATCAGAACGTTTGAAATACAGAAAAACAGATACCCGAATCCCATTATCCGCGCATATGGTACTCCCGCAGCGATAACCTCGGAATTTGAATTAAAGATACTCAGCATCTGCGCCGGGAAAAATATCATCAGCAGCGATATCACCGCCGTGCAAGCAAAACTTAGTTTAATCCCAATCGAAACTATCTTCTTTACGCTTTCGCCGTCGCCTTTGCCCCAATACTGGGCGGCGAGAACTATCATTGCGGGGGCAATGCCGTGGATTATCTGACCGACGAAAGTTGAGACTACATTTGTGGCGTAAACGCCGTCTAAAACTATCTCGCCTAAATTCGCGACCATAACATTGTCGGCAAGATTTACCGCCTGAGTTATGATATTCTGAAAAATAATCGGTATCGCAAGCAATGCGAATTTCTTATAAAACGACGCGTCTCTTACATATCTGGAACTTATCGCTGCATCCATATCTGTCCTCTTTGATTTAAACTTTACAATAATTATACACCGTCTTATGCGGGATTTTATCAAGCGGAGATGAGCGATTAATGAATTGTTGACGCTCAATAGTTTTACCTGTTCCTTACGCCTTTGAATTGTGCATTTTGCCATCTTGATATTTTTCGGTAAAAGTGATATAATATTATAGTCGCACAGGGGTATAGCTCAGTTGGTAGAGCAGCGGTCTCCAAAACCGCGTGTCGAGCGTTCGAGCCGTTCTGCCCCTGCCAAAACGCCTCCGGATTTCCGGGGGCGTTTTTTTCTTTCTGTTTTTTACCGGATTCAGGTCATATCTCGATAATATCACCTGCGTCACGTCCTCCGGGAGGAGATTTAAGCAGTTTCTCGCATCTGCGTCTGTCGCTGATGTATTTATCCATCAATATATAAAATCCACGCGAATGACTAGGTTCGCTCAGGTGACAGAGTTCGTGGACGATGATCATACGCAGGCACTCCGGGGGATATTGCGCAAGACGGAGATTAAAGGACAGTCGGCGGGTCTTCATGCTGCAGCTTCCCCAGCGGCTTTTCAGATATTTTACCGCCGCACCGCTGCTATATAATCCGGTTATTTCTTCAAATCGCGGCAGCTCTGTTTTTAATGCGGCTGAAAGTTCCTCGCCATATACCTTGCGTAAAAACTCCTTGCGTTTTTCCTCTGTGTCGGACGGAGGAACTGACAGCAAAGCCGTCATGGTTTCGCCGTCGAAACTTATCGAGTAAGCGTCCGACGGGATGAGCTTTATTTTATAAGGTTTTCCCCAGAGACAAATATGGCTGCCTTCGGTTATATTCTCGGTTTCTTTTTCGGATTTTGGAGAGGATCGCAGTTTTTTGTTTATCCATGTCATGTTGAGGCGGATAAAGCGTTCGGTGGCGATTTTCGGTGTGCCGAACGGCGCCGTTACAAAAATTTCCCCCTCCCGAACGCGAAGATAGGAATGTTTATTAGGCTTATAACTTATATTGACTTTTATGCCTTCCACGCTTATCTGCGCGGAGGAAACAACTTGCTTCTTTTTTGATTTCATTTACTTGACAGATTCATTAAATAGTGGTATTATTATCAAAAGAAATTGAGCGCCGAAAGGATATGATGATATGATAAAAGCAATACCCGGAGCATACCCGACTATGATAACGCCGTATAATTCGGATAAGACCGTCGACTACGGCGCCGTAAGGGCGCTGACTGCGTGGTATTACGAGCGCGGCTGCGCCGGAGTCTTCGCTTCCTGCCAGTCGAGCGAGATATGGTATCTGGGACTTGAAGACAGGGTGAAGCTGGCGCAAACGGTCAAGGACGAGTCGGACAGGCTCGCCGTGGAATACGGTCGAAAGCTGATGGTCGTCGCGTCGGGTCATGTTTCTTACGACCGCGAGGAACAGGTGCGTGAGCTTAACCTGATGGCTGAAACCGGCGTTGACGCGGTTATCCTGATCTCAAATCGCCTCAATATCGAAAACACCGGCGATGACGACTGGATATCCGACCTTTCAAGGCTGCTGCCGCGGCTTCCCGATGAAACCGCACTCGGAGTCTATGAATGCCCGCATCCCTATAAAAGGCTGATGAACGACAAGCTGCTTTCCTTCTGCGCTTCGACCGGACGGTTCGCTTTCATGAAAGATACCTGCTGTGACGCCGACCTGATAGCGCACCGCTGCGAAAAGCTTTTCGGCACCGGAATGTCGCTTTTCAACGCAAACGGACAAACGCTGCTGACTTCTCTGCGCGACGGCGCGGCGGGTTATTGCGGCGTTATGTGCAACTTTTATCCGGGGCTTATAAGCTGGCTTTGCCGGAACTTCGACACCCAGCCGATGACGGCGGAGAGAGTCGCTTCCTTCCTCTGTCTGGCGTCTTTTACCGAAGGGCTGACTTATCCCGCGTCTGCGAAATATTATCTTGCGAAATATCAGGGGTTTGATATGAGTACCTTTTCCCGGTCGACCGACGAGCGGAGGCTTGACCGTTATGCACGTGACTGCATAGACATGATGACGACAAGCGCGAATGAGCTATCCGACGAGTTAGGGCTCTGATTTAATATGCATTATTATCCTGCCGGACGAAAAACGTCCGGCAGGTGTTTTTCTCGGATTTCGAAAAATCGGCGGTTTTGCACAGTTTATCTGATATTATATTCGTCGGTTTTAAAGTTGACTTCGACTTCGGTTCCGTCGGCGAAGACCGAGCGCTGACGGGATATATCGCCGTCTATAAACTCGTGCGAAAGCATTTCGAGCGCCGCTACGCGCTTATGGAGCCGCAGGACAATCTTAGACTGTTCGATTTCCGCTTTATCGGCTGTGACAGACAGATAGCAGGTGTCGCCGTTGAGCAGCGAGTGCAGCAGTCCCCAATCATTTTTAGGCATGCCCCAGTCGCCGCGCTTTACCTGACTTGACCATGGAATGACGATGCTGTCATGCCAGACAAGGTTGAAAAGTGGGACAGGGATACCGAAGTGTTCATGCTCGGGATTTCCTAAATTCGTGAAATACGGCGCGTGATGGCAGAGGGCGAGAGACGGGACTATGCAGTCGGTCGTTTCCTCCGACGACGGGATTATCCCGCGGGAGGTGAGTATATCGAGGCAGAGACGGCGGTATTCTGCGGATTCGCGTCTTGTCATCGGGTGATCCGGGTCAAAGCAGCGGTCGAGGTAAACGACGGAAAAGACGTCGAGATAAGAGCCGTCGATCTGTATTCCGAGACGCTCAAATTCGTTGTAGTTGCGGCGGACATAATCGGGGGCGAGTTTCTGGCAGAGTATCGAATGTTCTCCGCCGTACCAGATAGAGCAATAAGGATAGCTGCCGTCCTGCTGCAGCGTTGCGTTCTTGAAATCAAAGCTGTCGCCGTCGTAATAATAGTCGCGGTACTGGTCGTGTATACCGAAGCGGTAGCCGAGTTCGCGGCATCCGTCGCTGAGGCGCTTCATTCCGGCGGCGCCTCCGGCTTTCTCATTCACCGGAAAAACGTCGGGGTGGAGGTTATCGTAGCCGTGCTTTCCCCAGCCGTCAAGATGCAGATAGACTTTATCGGCGCCTTTCTCTTTAAGCGCCTGAAGTTCACTCAGACGCTGCGAGAAGGGAGTATACCATTCGTTTTTCTCCGGTTCGTCTTTATTATAGTAATTAGATTTCGGGCTTATCGTCGCCGCTATGCCGGTATGCACCACCGGGGCGCCAAGAAGATAAGCGACATTTTTGTTGCGGGCGATTTTTTCTTCAAGCGAGACGAAAATCCCCTTTTCGATAAGATATTTGCGATATTCTTTCATCAGACCGACATATCCGGAACCGTCGTTTCTGAAGACACAGATGATCCGGCGGTTATAGCGGATGGTATTCATCTCGGGTATCCAGATCGGCCGGATAAGGGTATCGCCGCCGGGTTCGTGGTCTATATGGTAAAGCGCGTCATAGGGAGTGTCATAAATCATGACATAACCGTTTGAGCTTACCACCTGCCCATAGACCGGCATATAGCTGTCGCGCTCAAAGATAATGCCGTCCCAGGAACCACCGTGTATTGTTTTTTCGTATTTTGCCGGAATAATGCTGCCCTGCATACGGGAAAGCACGGTATAACCCTCTCCCTCGGCTGCGCCGAATGCGAAGCCTTTTGGCCATGCGATCCTTTGCACCGCGTTGTCAGGCTCGTTTCCAAGCCTGCACTCGAATATCAGCTCCTCGCTTTCAAAATTCACAGAAACCGTGGTAATAAGCGATAGGGCGGCTAAATCGCATTTGTCGGAGAAGCCGCGGTATTCGGCTTTGAATTCAATTCCGACACCGGTTTTGCGCTCCGACGAGGAAATGTATTTTCCTTCAAGGGAAATGCGGCTGCCGGAAATTTCGACATAGGAGTCCCCTGTCCAGCTCCAGACGCGGCCGGGAGTCGAAACGCCGAGGGTCAGCTCTTTCGGGTTATAGGAGAGTTCATAGCTTCTGCTTTTATAAGTGTATAGAGACATGATTATACCTCCTCTTATTACATTTTACCTTATGATTTATTATAACTCATTTCCATTATCTTGTCAACTTATTATTCAAACTTGCAAAACCTGATTTTATATCCGGAAACGCTTGATTTTTACCTGTTTTTTAGGTATAATTATAACAGATGAAAAAAGACCGAACGGAGGATTAAAAATATGAGATGCGGTATCTGCACAACCGACGTTAAACCGGCTTCGGCAGATGTGATATTCAGGAAAATCAAGGGATGGGGCTTTGAATGCGTTCAATTCAGCTTTGTTTCGGTAATTGAAAGCAATTTCATTGAGGACGGAAGGATAGAAATCCCCTGGAGCGTGAGCCCCGCTGCGATAGACGCCATTATCCGCGCTTCGGAGAAATACGGCTTGCCGATTGAAGCGGTCAACGGCACTTACAACATGGCGCATCCCGATAAAAATGTCAGAGATGAAGGCGCGGCGCGTTTTGTCGGCTTTGCCGAAGCTACCAAGGCTTTGGGCGCAAAATACATAACCCTTTGCAGCGGTTCGAGAAACCGCGAAAACCTCTGGGGCTACAGCCCGGAAAACAACACCGCCGACGCCTGGCGCGATATGGCGGACAGCATGAAACGGGTGGTTGATATAGCGGAAAAGCTTGATATGACCCTCGCCATCGAATCGGAAGCCGCGAATGTCATCTCGACGCCGGAAAAAGCTCGACAGATTATGGACGAAATAGGCTCTCCCCGGCTTAAGATGATCATTGATTTTGCAAACCTTTTCCACGCAGGCGAAGCTTACAGAGAAAATGTCCGGCCGACGATAAAGCACGCGATCGATGTGTTCGGGCATGATATCGTTATCGCTCACGGAAAGGATATAAAAGAAGGGGACGGGATTGAGTTCACCGGAACCGGTGAAGGTATCGTAGACTTCGCTTACTGCGCAAAACTTCTGAATGATATCGGATACGGCGGGGATATGTTCCTTCACGGTATATACGATGAAGACAAGATGATTTCCGCCCGCGATCATTGGCTGAACGCGGAAAAAGAAGCATTAAGCATATAATACAGGAGGTCCTGAAATGAAAAAAGCAAGAATCATTACCGACAGGCACTATATAAAAGGAGAAGTTGACAAAAACATCTTCGGTTCCTTTACAGAGCAGCTCGGACGCTGCATTTATGAAGGAATTTACGAGCCGGACAGCAAGTTTGCCGATGAAGACGGCTTCCGCTGCGACGTCATCGACCTTGTCCGGGAACTTGATGTGCCGATCATCCGCTGGCCCGGCGGGAACTTCGTTTCCGGCTACAACTGGGAAGACGGGATAGGTCCGAAAGAGAGCCGCCCTGCAAGGCTTGAGCTTGCCTGGGGCGTCACCGAGGACAATCAGTTCGGCATCGACGAATTCGCAACCTGGTGCAAAAAGGTCGAAGCCGATCCGCTTGTTGCGGTCAATCTCGGTACCGGCACTCCCGAAGACGCAAGGCGCCTTGTCGAATACTGCAACCATCCTTCCGGCACCGCGTTGAGCGATCTCCGCATCAAACACGGATATAAAGAGCCGCACGGCATTAAATACTGGTGTCTCGGAAACGAGATGGACGGTCCCTGGCAGATAGGTCATAAGACGGCGTATGAATACGCGCGCGTCGCAAACGAGACGGCAAAGGTGATGAAGTGGGTCGATCCTTCTATCAAGCTCGTCGCCTGCGGTTCCTCCGGTCTCTGGATGAAGACCTTCGGCGAATGGGAAGTCACCGTGCTTGACGAATGTTATGACAACGTCGATTACATATCTCTCCACACTTATTACGGAAATCAGGCGAAAGACACCCCCTCATTCCTTGCGAACACCGTCGGATTCAATGATTTCATCAAGGCCGTTATTTCCATCTGCGATTATGTCAAGGCAAAAAGGCACAGCCGCAAGGATATCATGCTCAGCTTCGACGAATGGAATGTCTGGTATCACAGCCACAACGTTCATTTTGAAAAATGGTCTAAGCACCCGCATCAGCTGGAAGATCATTACAACTTCGAAGACGCGCTTCTGGTCGGCGGCATGCTTATCAGCCTTATCAACAACTGCGACCGGGTTAAGATCGGCTGCCTTGCTCAGCTTATTAACGTTATTGCGCCGATAATGACAAATAAAGACGGAGCGTTCAGACAGACTACCTTCTGGCCGTTTGCGCAGGCTTCGAAATACGGCCGCGGAACTGCGCTTGACCTTCGTATCGACTGCCCGAAATACGATGCGAAAAACTATACCGATGTGCCGATCCTCGACGCCGCCGCGGTTGCGAACGATGAGAAGGAGACTATTTCCCTGTTCATCGTCAACAAAGACCTTGCGGAAGATGTCGAAGTAACCTGCGATCTGAGACAATATGAAGGTTACAGAGTGAAAGAATCTACCGAACTTGTAAGCGATGACCTTCTTGCCACAAACTGGTTCAACGATGAAAAGTTACGTCCGACAAAGACCGACAACGCGGCGATTGACGGCGGGATTCTGACCGCGGTATTGAAGCCGGCAAGCTGGAATGTTATTATCCTGAAAAAACAAGCTTGATTAGTTTTACGGCAAACCGATCAAATAAAAAACAGACATGAAAATTCCCTCCCGCGGCAGATTTGTCTTTTTCTGCCATGGGAGGGAATTGGTTTATTTTAGTTGTCCTTTTCGGCAAGCGCTCTCACTTCACATATCCACTCAAGCATCTCCGGACCGATATAGCGCTCGGGAGCAGTATTGAGCTGCCTCAGCGTCTCTTCCGATGACGGGCGGGCTTCGACGCAGAGCAGTTCCGCATTGCCGCAGGCTGTTTTGCGCACAAGACCGGCTGCTTCAAGCGCCGATTGCATCGCGACGGCGTCGTAAAAAGGCCAGAGTCCCTCTCCGAACCTTTCGAATACCATCAGCCGAGAACGATATTCGTCGGCGCGGGCTTTGTCGGGGACGGCGTTTAGCAGGCTTTCTAAAAACATCCCCTCGAGCATATGCTTCATGGTATGATACATCATACTTACGCCGATGAAAACGACCTTTGCGTTCCGCTCGTACATTTTATACCAGGGCGAGGTGTCGCAGAAGGCGTATTCTCCGAACGGACAGAGTCTCGGTTTTCCTGCGGTGTGCTCGTATGTCAGCTCATACGCTAATTTCCCACGCGCCGCCACCGAGTGAGTGGCCTGATTTGAACGGTATACATAAGGCTGCTTGCGAAAATACTCGGTCAGCCAGCCCGCGTCGCTGGGTTTGTCCATATACCATGTTTTATATGAGTTTTTGAAGTCGACCTGACATAGGGTGGGGAGGACAAGGGTGCCTTCTTTGCCGAGCAGCGACTCAAATCCGGCGATTACCGCCGCAGCGCCGCCGTCGACCGGACCGAGGCTTTTATAGGAGGAATGAAAGAGGCAGATATCGCCCGCCTTGACTCCCAGCTCGGCAAGAGCTGAGGAAATATCCGCTGATGTTATCATTTCCTCACCATATCACAGACCCAGGAGTTGGGCGGCATTATCATACGCTATCTTGCGGAAGGTTGTTTTGCTTATCTTTCCCGTCTGTTCCCAGGAAATGAGCAGGCTGTCAAGCTCTACCGGCATACCGTCAAAGCACATATCCGTGCCGAAGAAAAGCCTGTCTTCGAATTCGGTAAGGAAGCGCGGACCGTATTTCTCGTCGCGGGCGATGGCGTTATAGGCGGTGAAGTCGGAAAGATCGCCCATCAAATTCGGATAGAGGCGCAGGAGCTTCGGAACAACGCCCTCTTCTTCGATAGGCGTCTTTGGCAGGCGTCCCACCTGTCCGCCGAAAGGCTTGAAGAAGAAGCTGCGCTCGCCGACGGTTTCAAGCTTTGCTATTTCACTCCAAAATACCGGACCGTGTCCGAATATAGTAAGGTTAGGGAACGCCATTAAGGAGTATTCAAGCTGCGGCAGTCCCGGGTCGTCGTAAAGCCCGAAGTCGCCCTCTCTCTGACCGGTGCCGTCGTATACCACCGGCAGACCGACTTTTTCGGCGCACCGGAAAAGATTCTGAACCCGGTAGTCCATAAGCTCCATTGAGGGCATTATCTCGCCAACTCCCTTGCAGCCTTTTCCTTTATAGTATTCAAGAAGCTTGTCAAGGGGAGAGTGGGGGGAGTTATCCATCGCGCGGGGGTCGATGTTGCAATAGGGGATGAAGCGATCGGGATATTTTTCGCTCATCTCGATTATGTCTTCCACCGCCTGCGGCAGATATATTTCAGGATTAACCACCGGCAGCAGCACCGCCATATCGACTTTCATCTCGTCATAGCGGCGTATAAGCTGCTCCGGAGTGCAGAATTGGTAGATAGGCGGGGTAATGCGGAAAGCGTGGCTGTGAATATCAATAAACATGTTTGACCCTCCCGGATTATATATACTGTTGATATTATTTAAATAGCGCCGGATGTTATCTGAATTTAAGCAGCTTATGAAGTTTTATTACATCTCCGGCGCCCATTGTGATAACAAGATCGCCTGACCTTGTATTTTCTTCAAGCCACCCGGCTATTTCGGCAAAGCCGCCTAAATATCTGCTGCCGGTATCTGCGGCAAATTGTTCGGATGAGACGGAAAAATCGGCTGCATTTTCCCTTGCGGCATAGATGTCGGCAATTATAGCTTCATCTCCGGCTTTTTTTGATAGAAACACCTCTTTGAAGCTGTCGTAAAAATCGGAAAGTCTTGAAAAGGTGTGCGGCTGAAAAACGGTTATCACCCTATCGAAGCCAAGTCTTGAAACGGCTTCGAGCGTCGCTTCAACCTCGCTCGGATGATGCGCGTAATCATCGTAAACTACGGCGCCGCCGCCCAAAATGCCGATTCTCTCAAAACGGCGGGCGCAGCCGGTGAACTGAGGCAGAACCGAAGCGATGACATCGGCGCCGACTCCGTTTATTCTTGCCGATGCTATCGCTGCCAGGGCGTTATATATATTGTGTGTACCGACGACGGACAGCTCGCAGGATGTCAGCTTTTCGCCCCGTTCGATGAGATCAAACGATGCGCAGCCGTTTTTCCATTTGATATTTTCGGCTCTGTAATCGGCGGATTTATCTTCCCCTAAAGAAAAAGTTACAAGTCTGCCTTTATATCCGTCGGCTGCAGCCAATACATTCGGGTCGTCGGCATTGACAACCGCGGTTTTGCTCATGCCGATGTATTTGGCAAAGCTCTCAAGAATATGATCGAGATCGTTAAAATAGTCAAGGTGCTCTGTTTCGATGTTAGTTACTATTACCTCGGTAGGAGAAGTCGCAAGGAAGGAGTCGGTATATTCGCAGGCTTCGTATATAAAAAAGTCCCTGCCGCCTTCGCGGCAGTTGCCACCCAGCTGCGCCACTGCCGCGCCTACTTCCACCGTCGGATCAAGTCCTGCCGAGATGAAAAGCAGCGAGAGCAGCGCGGTAGTCGTACTTTTGCCGTGCATACCCGATACGCCGATGCGGTTATTGTAATCTGACATTATATAACCCAAATATTCTGCGCGGGTAAAGCATGGAATGCCGTTATTATGCGCGAAAACAAGCTCGGGATTGTCACTGTGAATCGCGGCGCTGTAAACAAGCAGGTCCGGGGAAAAGCGCCTGACATTTTCGCAGTCATGACCGATATTGACATCAGCTCCGCGTCTTTTAACCATCTCGGTCAAGTCGCTTTCATTTCTGTCGCTTCCGGCTGATTTAAAGCCTCTTTCCATAGACGCAACTGCGAGAGAGGAGACAGACACCCCGCCGATACCTATAAAATAAACTTTAGGCTGCTTTCCTTCAGCTAATTTTCGGTTTATTATTCTATCTATATTATTATTTTTTGATATAATCATGTAATACCTTTATATAAAAAATATTATGGTAATTTAAAACTGTCGAAAACAATAGCAACTTAATCTACATGGATTGATTTATAAAAGAAGGACAATCAAAAAACACGTTTTAAACTTTATTTGTTTCGTATTAAAGAAAATATTCCATAAAATCCTAAATACCGTAACAAAAAAATAGTATAATCAATTCAGGGTCTAAAACTCAGGAGGAATATCAATGGAGATCACCGATATTAAAGTCAGAAAGTTATTTAATGACGACGGTCCGATGAAAGCGATCGTTTCGGTAACTTTTGACAACCAGCTCGCTCTGCATGATATAAAAGTCATCAATGCCAGAGACAGATTATTTATAGTTATGCCGAGCCGTAAAAATCCAGACGGAACTTATCGCGACATTGCGCACCCGATAAACGCAGATTTTCGGGCAAAGCTTGAGGAACTGGTTATCGAAGCATATACCGGGGCGGTTGCGATTTTTGAAGCGGAAACCGCCGCTGCGGCAGAGTCTGCCGCAGAAGCGTCTGTTGACGCCGAAGACGCTAACCAAAGTGAAGATACCCAATAATTGGATTGGACAATGCCGTCCGGCAAAACCGGTAAATCAAACGCTGAAACTTACCCCGTGCCCGCGCATGGGGTATTTTCTGTTTGACAGTTTTCAGGTTTATTACTCACTTGACGGTATTGACAAAAACTCGGGTTTATCATATAATATATTCTGACAAATGACGCGGACGAGGGGAGGGTAATTTTTTGGACAGTCTGCCGCATCCGAGGATTTACAATGTCTTTGAGATGCCACCGCCCGAATGCTTTGACAAAGCTTACAGCTGTTTTATCACCGGACACCGAGATTTTTATCCCACAGCCGAGGCGCGGAGTCTTCTTTCAAATCAGCTTGATGATATGATAAAATACGGTATCGACCATTTTTATATAGGCGGGGCAAAAGGCTTTGATACGCTTGCCGAAATGATGATCTGCGCAAGAAAATACGAAAATCCGAAGATTAAGCTGAGTCTTGCTCTGCCCTTTCCCGGTTATACGCACAAGGAAGACGAGAAGCTCAGAGCGCAATTTGAAGTAATCACAAGACTTGCTGACGAGATATTCTATGTTTGTCCGAAATTCTCAAAGGAGAGCTATCAGAAGCGCAACGAATTCATGGCCGACCGCTGCGATTTCTGCATTTGCTGGCTGGAAAAACAAAGCGGCGGAACGGTAAATGCGGTCGCATACGCGCGAAGACGCGGACTGCGTATTTTTAATCTTGCCGACAATCAGGTTAAACTCGAAATATGAAGGTCATACGTTTATCGTATGGCTTTTTTATTCTGCCGTTGTCGGTCTTCTTGTTTCGAATTTTTCGGCGTTCATCTCTGCGACATTCGACATGGTAGCACTTACGGCTGCCGCATAGTCCCTGCCTGTTTTAACGCAGGAGCGCATAAGTTTATAACCGGCGTCGCCGACATAAGGTAAAGCTTCGCCGAAATTAACGGCAAAGTCGACATAAGTTCTACCCTTTTCATTGCGCGCAAGAACGATATCCAGCATATTCAGCGTATCGCCGTCGCGAATAACATCGCGGGCAAGCTCGTCGTACCAGACATCTTCGATAAAGTTATACGACGCAGCGTTTGCCGCCTGCAAGAACAGACCGGCGTTTTTTGCCGTCGCGGAATTCTTTATAACTGCGAGAACCGGAAGCGTTCTGTCGACATAACTGTAATAATGCTTCTGTGATGCCGTATTTTTCGGAAGCGGAAGAACTCCCCAGTCGTCCTTCATATCTGAAAACGCAGAGATCATATATGTATGATCGATATAAAACAGCAGCTTACCCATGTAAAAAGCAGTTCTTGCGCCGTCGGGGGTATAAGAGCCGGTGCCGCCGTCGAAGGCGACGCCGTCTTTGTATATCAGCTGTCTCATTCTTTCGACAAGCTTTGTTACGTTTGATGTAACCGTCCGCTGCGCCGGTATCCGTCCGAGCGACGTTGCAAAAAAGTTTTCGCCCGACGAAGCGAACAGCGCGTCTATAATTCCGTCTTCTGCAAGCTGCGCGCCGAATCCGTAATATCCGGCTGCCTTTGCCGAAAGACAATACTCCCTGAATTTATCCTGCGTCCACTCGTCGTTGTAAGCGAGGGCGTAAGGCGATTCAAGACTTAGGGTATTAATAAGAGATTTGTTGAAATAAAGACAGTAATAATAATTCGGACTTTCATTCAGGTCGCCGTATGCCCCCCAGATATTATACTGAGTGGTTGTCTGAGCCATTGCTGCAGAGTCGAAGTAGGGCGCGCTGTAATTGGTAAACGGAAGCGAGCGAAGATTCAAAAGCAAACCGCTCATCGCAAAGCTGCCGAGCCAATTTTGAGGCACAGCGATAAGGTCGGTGTAATAGTCGCCGCTCATAACCGCCAGCCGTGTATTTGCGTAAATCTCGGATACCGGTGTGTCGATGGCGATTATCCGAGTATTGTATTTCTCCTCGACCATCTCGTTGCGCTCGATTCGGGCGTTATCGACCGGATCGCCGACGCTGTCCGGCATGAAAATCGAGGCGTCGGATGTCATTATCGTCACTGCAACTCCGCCGAAGTCATCGGCGGTCAACGCTTCAAGATATTTATTTGCTATCGCAAAATTGTCCTGAAGAGTTACCGGTACAACCTGACCGAAGGGTTGAGGCGCCGGCTGCGTTACGATTTCCGCGCCGTCCGGCAGCGTCATCGCCTCGGTTACTTCGGTTTCCTCGTTTTGCGGAGCTTCTTCCGACTCCGTCGTCTGCGGAGGATAAATATCCGGGTTTACTTCTATCGTTGTTACCGGGGTGCCGTCAAGGCGTTTGTTTACCGTAATAACGGAACTGCAGCCGAATACCGAAGCAAATAAAACTGCTGCCAGTCCGCAGATAAAAATTCTCTTAAACAATTTACCGATTTTATTATTAAAAAGGAGTGACATCACATTCGTTTTCTTTGAGATAACCGTAATAACCGCTTTGACGCAGACGCTCAAGAGCTCTTCCGAATTTCTTCCTGGATGGCTCTTCGACAAGCGTAACGTCGTATCTGTCTCTTAATTCCGCTGCTTTCAGCTCTGCCGAGATAAAGCTTTCCTCGTGATTTTCAGTGTCATAAAACACAGCCACAGCCGGACGCAAGCCTTCAGCTTTATCTCCGCGGGCAGAGAGAATCGAGAAGATTCGCTCAAAACCGATTGAAAAACCGACCGCCGGGGTGTCTTCACCGGTGAACTTGCCTATAAGTCCGTCGTATCTGCCTCCGCCGGCAACCGAGCTGCCGAACGAAGCCGATACAATTTCAAACACAGTTCCGGTATAGTAGCCCTGACCTCTGACAAGAGTGGGATCATAAACGATATCAAGCGCCGGGTCGATGCGTTTGACCGCATTTATGATTTTTTTGAGGTTATCCGCCGTCTCTCCGGACACAGCCTCCGCTGCGTCTTCAAGGTTAAAGGGGGAGCGGCTCATAAGCTCTCTAAGAGCGGTTACAACCGTATCGGCGATTCCCTTTTCCGACATCTCCGCGCAAACGCCGTCCCAGCCGATTTTGTCGAGTTTATCAAGGACTATGCAAACGGAATCGTTCATTTCGGAGCTTACGCCACAGGAGGATATGATTGCCTTTAAGAGAACTCTGTCGTTTATCCGGACGGTGAAATCGTCAAGCCCGATACCTCTCAGCGCCCTTGCGGTCGTTAGTATAAGATCGACTTCGGCTGTGTAGGAGGAATCTCCTATAATATCGATATCGCACTGAACGAATTCCCGCATCCGCCCTTTCTGAGGGCGCTCGGCGCGATAAACCCTGTCAAGCTGAATGACTTTAAACGGAAGCGGCAGCTTTGCGCGGTTGTTGGCGTAATATCTTGAGAGAGGAAGGGTAAGGTCGTATCTCAGCCCCAGATCGCAGAAAGTGTTTTCCGAAGGCTCTGAAACCGTTTTTGCCTCCTCCGCTGCTGATATAAACTTATCTCCGCGTTTCATTATCTTGAATATCAGCGCGAGATTTTCGCCGCCGTCGCTGTTGTCAAGGTTATCGATATCCTCAAGAATCGGGGTGGATATCCTTGTATATCCCGATGCGCGGTAAGCCTTTAAAATAATATCCTGCAGCCTGTCGCGGAGGGCAACCTCCTCGGGCAGGTAATCGTTTGTGCCTTTTACCGGTGTTATCTTCATTTATTTATCCTGTTTGTTGTTTTTTTTGCTTTTGCAGATCAAGCCAGTCCTGAAGTATTATCTGAGCGGAAAGGGTATCTATCACGCTCTTTCGTTTTTTTCCGCGGGTATCTGTCGCGTTGAGATATTCCGAAGCCGAAACGGTTGTCAGCCTCTCGTCGAATAACTCAACCTCGCGCCCGGAAATTTCTCTTAATATCTCGGCGAATCGCCCCGCCTTTTCCGCCCGCGGTCCCGGAGTGCCGTCCATGTTGTAAGGACAGCCGATAACTATTTTAACTGCGTTATATTCATCGCAGTATCTTGTTATTTTATTTGCCAGATCGCGCATTCCGTTGGCCTTAAGGGTACACAGACCACCGGCTAAAAATCCCGATGCGTCGCTGACGGCAAGTCCGGTGCGGGTATCGCCGAAGTCGACTCCGATAACTCGTTTTTCTGTCATATGTCGGTGTCTTCGACTTGCTTCGGCGGCGGGTAAATCGAATCGGCAAATGCAACCGAGTCGACCGAGGCGACTGTCGGAGGCCATGCGCCGTACATTCTCGCTTCGTTCACTCCTTCGGTTATGTCTTTTATAAATTCCAGGAGATCATTCCATACCGTTTCGCGGTCGGTCTCGTTTAGTATTTCATGGCGGTCGCCGGAGTAAATCTTTATCCTAAGGTCGTTTACCTCCCGCTCGTTTAAATCATCGTAGACTTCATTCGGTCCCTTGCCGTTTCCGCCGACGGGGTCATCGGCTCCGGATATGATATATATCGGCAGCGATAAAGGAACTTTTTCCGCCCAGCCTTCTTCGGTAACATTTTTCATAAGCAGAAACTCCTGCCTGAAACCTTCGGCTGTAAACGGGAAGCCGCAGTATTTGTCTTCCGAATATTTCTTGACTATTTCGCTGTCTTTTGTCAGCCATTCAAATCCGGTCGGACCTTCAAACGCTTTTGAAAAAGAGCCGAGAGAAAGGTCGTTCAGCAGCTTTGAACGGTGTCTTTCTCCCTTTATTCTGACAATCATTCCCGCCAAAATAACCGCCGCGCTCAGAAGCTTGTTTTTCCCGGCGGTGCCGCTGATAACGGCGCCGTCAATGTCGTCGCCGTATTGTCTTATAAAATCCCGAAGCACGAAAGAGCCCATGCTGTGTCCAAGCATTATATACGGAAGTGTTCTGTATTTTCCGCGAACTATCTTTACAAGTTTTGCCTGATCTTCGCAAAGATCTCGGTAATCTTCTATATGCCCTAAATCTTCATCGGATGCGGCGCTTTTGCCGTGACCTATAAGGTCAGAGCCCACAACCGACACACCTTGGTCGCAAAGCCATCGCGCCAGCTCGTCGTATCTGTAGATATGCTCGCTCATGCCGTGGATAATATGCATAACTGCGCGAGGAGATGAGGGTTGGTAAAAACGGTAGAAAATATCGGTGTTACCGTCGCTTGAACGGTAGCGGTCTTCGGTAATCCTGCACGACATATCGGGTCCTCCTTTGCGGTTGTTATGCTCTTACAAGCTCTTTAAGCCCGGAATTAAGCGCTGCTGTCAGCGTGTCTATTTCGTCTTTTGTGTTGTTTTTGCCGATAGAAATGCGCAGCGAGCAATCGGCTTCCCGCTCGCTTGCTCCCCAGCAGATAAGGGCGTTTGAAATTCGCTTTGCCCGCGCCGTGCATGCCGATCCCGCGGAAACATAAATATCCTTTGCGCTGAGGTAATGCAGCATGGTTTCGCTTTTTATACCCGGAAGGGTTATGTTTACTATGTGCGGAGCCGGCTGGTTTGTGCGCTTATAACTTATCTGTGGCGGAAGATTAAGGATAAGATATTTTCTAAGTTCATTCAGGTAGTCAGGATCGAAAGGTTCGGAAGCTGCTTCTGCAAAACCGGCGATGCCGATGACATTTTCGGTGCCCGAACGCATTCCGTTTTCCTGTCCCCCTCCGAGCATCATCGGGGTGAGCTTGCGGCCTTTCATGGCTTCTTTTGAAATATAAAGCGCGCCTATCCCTTTCGGACCATGGATTTTATGAGCCGAAAGGACGGTAAGATCGCAGCCTGAGGAGTCCGGATTGAAGTCTTTCAGTTTTCGGAAACCTTGTATCGCGTCACAATGGCAAATTATATTGGGATTGACAGCCTTCGCCGCAGCAAAAGCTTTTTTTATGTCATAAACGGCGCCGGTCTCGTTATTTACCAGCATTATTGAAATCAGAATAGAGGTGGATGTGACTGCCTTTCTGATTTCATCAATATTCAGCTCTCCGCCGGCAGTAGAAAGTCTTACAACTTCACAACCTTCGCTCTCTAGGCGATTTATCGGTTCAAGCACCGAAGGATGCTGATCCGCCGTTACTATTATCCTGCGGCGGAAGCGCGCGTCGCGGCGGG
>JGI24712J26585_10000682_pt1 | contig 28900 bp, 22 predicted proteins | sample BioPla3DNA2_FD_26585 | JGI IMG/M metagenome (IMG submission 26585)
CCCCTGTCACCCCTCGAAGAGGCCGCGATCTGTAATTTTCAGGTGCGGAACTACCGGTAGGGCCAGGAAGGAGAGTGTTAAAAAAGGCTGAGGCGGAGCCGCTCCAAGGGCCTGTGCGGCGGCAGTGACCCTCGCAAGGGCCGCAGCTACCTTGGCGGCGGGCTCTGGGGAGATTAAACCGGCCACCGGCAGGGGCAGCAGGGCAGAGACTTCTGCCCTGCCGTCAGCCACGGCAAAGCCGCCCCCGGCCCGGGCCAAGGCATTTACCGCTGCCGCCATGGCCGCCTCTTCAACCCCGGCCACGATAATATTATGCGAATCGTGCGCCACGCTTGAAGCGATCGCTCCCTGTTGTATCCCCAGCCCCCGGAGCAGCCCTTTTGCTATCCGCCCGCTCCGCCGGTGCCGCTCAACCACGGCAATTTTAATGATATCGCGCTGCGGGTCCGCCTGCACGGCCCCGTTCTCATCGCGCCTCGGTTCAAGTAGCAGCTTTTCGGTGATAATCTGCTCCGGGATGATCCCGATGACCGGAACAACCCCGGGCCCGGCCTTAAAGATAAAGTCTTCCGCCTGCAGCGGGCGCAGCAAACGGACGGTCTGAAGATGATCTTCCTCCGGCGGATAAGGGGCTATTTCGGTAGCCAGGGCTCCCTCCCGGGCCACTACCCGCCCATCCTTAATCACCAGCCGGGCATTAAAGTTCTGCAGATCATCGACCACCACCAGGTTGGCCCGGTAACCGGGCGCCACCGCCCCATAGCCGGTCAGCCCGTAATGCAACGCCGGGTTAAGCGTAGCCATCTGCACCGCGGCAACCGGATCACAACCCTGCCCCACCGCCCGGCGTAAAATCTCATCGATGTGGCCCGCAGAGAGAAGCTCTCCCGCCTCCTTATCGTCAGAACCGAACATAAACCAACGGCTGCCGGCTGCCTCTACGGCAGGCAGAAGAGCAGACAGGTTGCGGGCAGCAGAACCTTCGCGGATAATCACCCTCATCCCGTGGCTAACCTTCTCCAGGGCCTCGGCCGCGCTGACACATTCGTGGTCCGTGGAGATACCCGCAGTAAGGTAGGCCTGCAGGTCCGGCCCGCCCATCCCTGGCAAGTGCCCGTCAACCGGCTTGCCCCGCCGCCGCGCCGCGGCAATTTTCGCCGCCACCGCCTTATCGCCGTGAATCACCCCCGAAAAGTTCATCATTTCGGCCAGGCCTACCATGCGCGGGTGGTCCAGCAGCCGCTCCACCTGCCCCGGTGTAATCTCACCCCCGGTGGTCTCCATCTCTGTCGCCGGAACACAGGAGGGCACCGTAAAATAAAAATCGAGAGGTAGGTTTTCCGACGCTTTGAGCATAAAGGTAATCCCCGCCTCTCCGAGAACATTGGCGATCTCGTGGGGGTCGGCGATAACCGACGTGGTTCCATGGGGCAGCACCGCTGCAGCGAATTGCGCCGGTAAAAGCAGGGTGCTTTCAAGATGGATATGAGCATCGATGAACCCCGGGATAATACAGCTCCCGGCCAGGTCGATAACCTCCTCCCCCGCGGGATAACCCGATCCGATCGCCGCAATCGTCCCGCCCTTAATCAACAGGTCGGCCTCATTAATTTCCCGGGTAAAGAGGTTGACCACCTTGCCCCCCCGGAGCATCAACGAGGCTGGCCTGACGCCCCGGGCAACCTCACTTACCGCTTTTAGCTCTTCGGCAAACATAAGCAAAACACATCCTTAGAGATATTGCTAAGCCTCGTGGAACGCCTCCCCTGAAGCAGGAACCCCTTCTCCCATTAGCGAATAAAGTTTAAGTCAAAAGTCAACCTCTACCTGTGGAGGCAAATGGAGGCGAAACCGATGCCCTTAACCGCTAAAGAGATCATGACTACAGATGTGATCAGCATTAATAAGAAGCAAACCCTTCAAGAAGCAGCCTCTCTCATGGCTGAACATGGTATTAGTGGTCTTCCGGTTACCGACGCCGAAGGCGTGCTTATCGGCATTATCTCAAACACAGATATTATTGACTATGCCCACAAAGTAAATGTTGTCCCGCTGTTCGACCTTTCTGGATGGGTCTCTCCTCATACCGAAATTAAAGACCTGGCCTCGATACGGCGGGGAATCGATCTCCTGGCCAAAACAACGGTTGGCCAGCTCATGAAAAAAAAGGTTTACACCGCTCGCGAAGATACCGGGCTGTTTGAGCTCGCCAGGTTAATGAGCCGGCGCCAGGTCAACCGTGTTCCGATCGTCGACCGGGAAAACAAGCTTATCGGCATCGTTACCCGCAACGACCTGGTTCAAAATATCGCCCGGTCGAACGACTCTATTAAACCATAAATCGGGCCCTATTGAAAGAGACCCGGTTCGAACGGGCAGTTAACCGCGGTTACTTTTATATTAATTACCTTACACGGTTAACCGCCCCTTAACGGGCATAAGATATTCATACTGGGTAAAGATTAATAATTGCTCACTGAAGGCAAGATAAGTTTCTACCGGCAGCGGAATGATAAATAAATTTATTAAAAAGGAGATTTGGGGATTGTCCAAGGCAAACCAGCCCCCCCCGGCCGGGGCCCTCCGAGCAGGCTGGCTCAACCGCAGCGCCATCGTCCTGGGTAAAATGCTCATTGGCGCCACCCGCCTGCTTAAACAGGGCGGCACGACCCTGCCTGGAAGGGCCGCCCTCAAAATTTCACCGCAGCTGACCTCTTACCTGGCCGGGCAGCTGCCTGCAGGGACGATCGTCATTACCGGAACTAACGGTAAAACGACCACCGCCGCATTGCTGGCGGCGGTCTTTAAACAGGATGGCTGGCGCTGCGTGCATAACGAAGCCGGCTCCAACCTGGACTGGGGAATCGCCTCAACCCTGATTGAGGCCAGCACCTGGAAAGCGGAACTGCCCGCAGAGATCGCTGTTCTGGAGATCGATGAAGGTGCCTTTCCAGCAATGAGCGTAAGCCTGCAGCCTCGCGCCGCCGTAGTTACTAATATTTTTCGGGACCAGTTAGACCGCTTCGGCGGAGTCGAACAGGTCCAGTCGGCGATTCAAAGAGGCGTGCAAGCCCTGCCTCCCGAAGCGTTAGTTTTCTTAAATGCCGATGACCCCCTGGTCGCCGCTATCGACGGGGGCTCCCGGGAAACTTTTTACTACGGCCTGGAGCTACCCCCTTCCGCGATTAGCGGACTATCTCCGGCAGAAAAGCCAGAAGTGGCCTGTCCCCGCTGCCGCCGGGAGCTACTTTATACCCACATCTATTTTGCCCACCTGGGCCGTTACCGCTGCCCTTCCTGTGGTTTTCACCGGCCCGAGCCCATCTTCAAGCTGCGCCAGCTTGAGCTCTCTTCCGAAGAAGGCACCGCTATAAAGATGAGCCTGCGCGGTAGCCCGCTCCGGGCAACGCTGCCCCTACCCGGAATCTACAATCTTTACAATGCCCTGGCCGCGGCGGCCGCCGCTTCAGCTTTCGGCCTTTCNGGTGCAGCGGTCCAGGAGGCCCTTGGCAATGCCGCTCCGCCCTCCGGCAGGATGGAGCGCCGCCGCATCGCCTCCAGAGAACTGCTTATCGCCCTGATTAAAAACCCGGCCGGAGCAAACCAGGTGCTGCAGACCCTGCTCCAAGAAAAACAAGAGCGGCAGATCCACCTTCTTATCGCGATCAATGATCATCCTGCCGACGGCACCGATATCTCGTGGCTCTGGGAAACAGATTTTGAACAGTTGGCCGCGGCCCGCGCGCAGATCGGCAGTATAACCATCTCCGGAACCAGGGCCCCGGAGACAGCCCGGCGGCTTGAAGAAGCTGGGCTCTCTCCGGACAGGATGACCGTGGAACCGGCGCTGCCGCGGGCCCTGCGGCAGGCTCTCCTCTCCACCGCACCTGGTGAAAAATTAATTGTTCTGCCCAATTATACAGCCATGCGGCAGCTACAGCGAAATCTTGACCGGATCATGGCTGAACCGTCGTCTCAGTAGCCATCTAATTCCATCAAGTTACTAACTTTTAGATTAAGCAGTAAGGGTGCCCCCATCTAAATTTCGATGACTAATAAGACATTTTTATTTTTTATGCAGGAATTATATCACAATTCGCGAATATTTCTTGAGTATCTCCTTTTGTTAGATTAACCTTAAAGAAGGAAGGTGAAGAAAGTGAATAAAGATCAAGCCATGGTGCTGGCACGTTTGCATCTGGGGGCAATCCTTCCCCTTCTTGAAGATATAGCAGCCTACGATGACCCTACTCGCAAAGCAATCGCCAATTGGGATTTTCCCCTCCAGTTCCGCCTTGCCGGTGGTGAACCGGCAACTACCCTGGTATTTGAAAAGGGATCTGTCACGGCACACCGCGGTAAATTTAAGGGCTACCCCCCCGCCCTGACTTTTAAAGACGCCTCCTTCCTAAACGAAGTCTTCCAGGGCAAGACAGAAAAAAACCCCACACCGAACCTGCCGGGCATCTTNAAAGCCAAGCAACTGCTGCAAGTTGACGAAGTCTTGGGACGACTTGAATACTATTTAAAACCGGAACCAGAGCTACTGGCCAACCCCGATACATTTGCTTTCTGTGTCCGGATAACNCTTTATGCTACTGCTTTCGGGATAAAAGAAGTCGGAGAGCATGACCTTGAAGTGCGCCCTATTGCCCTGGATCTGCCTGACGGTACCGTCGAGATGCGGGTGGCGGATGGCCCCGCAGCCCATCTTATAGTTAAAAAAGGCAATTTTGAACCCTGGCGCGGACCGGCCCAAAAACCTAATGCCATTCTTGAGTTCAACAATCTGCAGACAGCCTGGGATACCTTCCAGGGTAATCTTGATACCTTTGCCGCTATCGGCAACGGTAAAATAAAGCTGCGTGGGTTTATCCCCCTTATCGAAGGGATCAACCCGCTTATGGACCGATTGGCCTATTACCTCTCCGATTAGAAAATAGAATTGGAGGAGGAGCAATACGATGAGCAAAGTTACNGAGAAACTCTACAGTTTTGATAAATCAATGGCGCTTTTTGCCCGGGCCGCCGAGGTCATCCCCGGAGGAATTTACGGGCACTTTTCACCGACACTAACTGTTCCCGGTTCATTCCCCTACTATACAGCAGAAGCTAACGGCTGCCGTTACACCGACGTGGACGGCAACGAGTTTATTGACTATATCTGCGGTTACGGACCGATGGTCATCGGCTACCGGAACAAAGCGATCGACGAAGCCGCTGCGGCTCAGCAGGCCCTGGCTGACTGCACCAACCACCCCGGCGAGGTGATGGTGAAGCTGGCCGAGCGCCTGATAGAGCTGATCCCCACTGCCGACTGGGCTTTTTTTGGCAAAAACGGCGGCGATATGACCACCTATGCCACCCTGGTAGCGCGGGCTTATACCAACCGTAAAAAGATCATCATGGTGCGCGGCCATTACCACGGCGTGGCTCCCTGGTGCACAGGGCTTGGTTTCGGGGGGATCACCCCTGAAGATCATATACACATTCTCCAGGTCAACTGGAACGATCTNGACGGGTTTGAGAAGCTGGTTCGGCAATACCGGGGCGAGATCGCCGGCTTTATCGCTCAACCGTACCACCATATCAATTTTGGAGACCAGGTCATGCCGGCTCCCGGTTACTGGGAAGGGATTGAGCGAATCTGCCGCGAAGAAGGCATTGTCCTCATTCTAGACGATGTCCGTGCCGGTTTTCGCCTCAGCATGAAGGGATCCGGCGATTACTTCGGCTTCAAGCCCGACCTGAGCTGTTATTGCAAAGCGATAGCCAACGGCTACCCGATCTCAGCCTGCGTCGGACGCAAGGAGCTGATGAATGCCGCTTCGAAGGTCTTCTTTACCGGCTCCTTCTGGACCGCCCAGGTGGCAATGGCCGCCTCTCTGGCCACCTTGCAAGAGCTGGAAAAAACCAACGCTATTGAGAAAATGAAAGAAAGCGGAACCTTGCTTATGGATGGGCTTAAAGAGCTGGGCAACCGCTACGGCCTCGAGGTGACCACATCCGGTCCGCCGGCGATCCCGTTTATGCGTTTTACCGAAGATCATGATTTTTACTGGCAACAGGTCTTCTGCTCTGAAGTAACCAGGCGGGGTTCTTTCTTCCACCCCCATCACAACTGGTTTATCTCGGCGGCTCATGAAAAGGAGGATATCGAGGAGACTCTTAATCATGCTGAAGCGGCCATAAAGGTACTGAAAAAGAAGATTTAGCGCCAGGGATGTTTATAAACTAAGTAAGGAGGTAAAAACCATATGCCGTTAACCGAACAGGAGATAGCCTTTTTAAAGGAGAAGGCCTGGTTAATCAGGCGCAACACTGTTAAAACCATGCTGTGGGCCGGCGGCGGCCACGCCGGGGGAGGCCTTAGCCAAACCGACATCCTGGTTGCACTCTACTACCACTATTTGAAAATAGATCCCAAAAACCCGGATTGGGAAGACCGCGACCGGGTCATCTTGAGCAAGGGTCATGGCGGGATCGGCTTCGCCCCCATNCTAGGGGATCTCGGGTATTTTGACGAAGAGATGCTCAAGGAATTCAACCATACCGGTTCTCCCTTCGGGATGCACCTCGATATGCGCCAGGTCCCCGGGGTCGATGCTTCGACCGGTTCTCTCGGGCACGGCCTGCCCATCGCCGTAGGGATGGCCCTGGGGGCGCGCCTGAAGAAGAAATCCTGGCGGGTCTACTGTATCATCGGCGACGGAGAATGCCACGAAGGCTCGATCTGGGAAGCAGCCATGAGCGCCGCCCATTACAAGGTAGATAACCTTACCGCATTCATTGACCGCAACAAGCACTGCATTGACGGTCCCACTGAGAACATAATGAGCCTGGAGCCGCTGAAAGAGAAGTGGANTAGCTTCGGCTGGCATGCTCTCGAGATCGACGGCCATGACTTTGCCGAAATTGGCAACGCCATTGAAGAAGCTTTACAAACCTCCGGTCGCCCGACCGTGATTATCGCCCACACGATCAAGGGGAAAGGCGTCGACTACATGGAAGATGACCCGGCCTGGCATTACGGCGGGATCGACTCGGACGGATTAGAAAAAGCCTTAGAATCAATCGACCGGATGTACGGTAAGGCGTAGGCCTACCACACCGCTGAAAGGAGGAGCTTAACTTGAGTACAGGTTTAACCTATCATACTTACGATACAGACCATATGACCCCGGCAGAAATCTATGGGCATGTCCTTGCCGAGCTCGGTGAGGAGAGAGAAGATATTGTCGGCCTGACCGCCGACCTGGCCAAGTCCACCAAGATCGGCAAGTTCGGCAACAAATTTCCCGAGCGCTTCTTTAACGTAGGCATCGCCGAGCAGAATCTCTTCGGGATGGCTGCAGGCCTGGCCCTGGCTGGATTTACCCCCTTTGTCTCTACTTTCGCCGTCTTTGCTTCGCTGCGGGCGGGGGAGCAGGTGCGCACAGACATCTGCTACATGAAGCTCAACTGCAAGATCATCGCCACCCACTCGGGGATCTCTTTCGGCCAGGCGGGCTCAACGCACCACTGCAACGAAGACCTGGGAGTAATGCGAACCTTCCCCAATATGACGGTAATCGCCCCCGCCGACGGCTACGAGACCGCCAACGCGGTGATCGCCAGCCTTGATCGTCCCGGCCCGGTCTATATCCGGATTGGGCGCGGCTTTGAGCAGACCGTTTACGAAAGCGCAGATTACGGCTTTGAAATTGGCAAGGCGGTGACGATGCATGAAGGATCGGATATCACCGTAATGGCCATCGGACCCTGTGTTTTNCATGCTCTGGAGGCGGCAAAACGGCTGAAAGAGCAAGATATCTCGGTACGGGTCTTAAACATGCACACAATCAAACCGATTGATAAAGAAGCGGTTTTCGCCGCGGTCAACGACACGCGTAAGATCATTACCGTGGAGCCGCATAACATTTACGGCGGCCTGGGGACCGCCGTGGCCGAGACCATCACCGAAGGCGGCAAGTCTTGCGCGCTCAAGCGCCTGGGGCTACAAGATGAGTTTGCCATTGTCGGCTACACCGATGACCTTTACAGCTACTACAAGCTTGATGATAACGGGATCATGGAGGCCGTTAGCGATATGCTCGGCCTCGAAGTAGAAGAAGATGAAGACTGGGAGGACGAGATTTAAGAAAGGAGGCCGACTCTGTATGCCCGATCAAGAAAGACTGACGGCTATTCTGCTGATGCGAGCGGCTCTCCCGCTGACCAAGACGCTGCTGGAGGAGAAGCCGGAGCTGGCTCGCAAATACGCCGGCTGGAACCGGGTGATCCAGTTCCAGGTAAAAGACGATCCCGAGCTGGCCTGNCACCTGCAGTTCGTTGATGGGAAGCTGGACTACGTTGTCGGCAGGCACCCTTCGCCGCATATCGATTTTGTCTTTAAAACACCGGCTGACTTTGTCGCCCTGATGTCTGGCAAGTTTGCCCTGCCCAAAATCCGGGGAGCCATAAGACATTTCGGAACCCTGGTTAAATTTCTACCGCTGCTGCTCGGCCTGACCTTGCTTTTACCCTCCAAGTTGCCAAAAGAACCGGAAGAGCGGGCCCTAAAGGTAAAGATGCTGCTTTATTTTACGTCGGTAGCGCTCTCTCTACTCAATAAGTACGGCCATGAAGGGATGCAAGAGTTTACCCGGGATATGCCCGACCGGATCTTTCAATGGTCAGTGCAATCGGGTGAACCGGCAGCCTACTTGCGCATCAAGAAAGGGCGGACCAAGGCCGGTAAAGGCATTTACGGCCGGCGTCGTCCCTTTGCTCATATGATCTTCTCCTCGATCGATGCTGCTTTTCTGGTGCTTACCGGCCAGATTGACAACAATGAGGCTATGCGGGACGGTCTGCTGGTCGTTGACGGTTCACCGGAGCATGCAAAGGATATCTCCACGATCATGAAAAATATCGAATCGATGATCGCCTGAATTAAGTTATCAACGCGGGGGTATCTCCAATCCCCGCACCTTCATTCTCGCAAATAGGGGTGGGAAGTTAAAAACAGCTTCCCACTCATCTATTTCGGCCCGCCGCAAAAAGAAAAGCCCGGGAGCTCTTTCTTATTTTCCCTCCCTTGAGGGGGCTCTGGGCTTAGGGTAGGGGCGAGGAGCAAGGTTCCCCTCGCCCCTGCACCAAAATTTAGAAGGCCATCTCTCGCGGGCGCTTAATCACGGTAATCGATGACCGCTTCTTCTTTTAACCTCATAATTAACTCTTGGATCAGCAGCGGAATCTTTTCGTCTTTGAGAGCCTCTTTGACTTCTTCGGCGACCTCTTCGTAGGTCACTTTTCGGCCTTCCTTGTGCTCGAGCGTCTCGATGACATGATAACCATGAATGGTTTTCACCGGCTCGCTCCTCTCGCCGACCGCCAGGGCAAAGGCTGCATCTTCAAACTCCTTGACCATTTCACCGCGGGGGAAGAAGCCGAGATCGCCGCCCTGCTCCTTTGAACCGGAGTCCTGAGAATGCTTTTTGGCCAGTTCGGCGAAGTCTTCACCTTTATCCAGGCGGGAGAGCATCTCCAGGGCCTCTTTCTCGGTTTCGACCAAGATATGGCGCGCCTTAACCTCTTCAGGTATGTCAAAAGCTCCGGGGTTTTCGTCAAAATATTCCCGGGCTTCTTCATCGCTGATCTCCAGGTCGGCGCTGACAATCTTTTCCGCTATAAGACTGACCCGGGTATTTTCCCGGAACAGCTCTACCGAGTAACCTTGCTGCTCCAGGTAGGAGCTGAACTGCTCTTTATCGCCCAGAAAGTACTCTTCAACAATTTTGTCGATTTCGGCATCGATCTCTTCGTCGCTGACCGTGATGCCCAATTTTTTACCTTCTTGTAAAACCAACCGCTCGACGATGAGGTTATCAAGAACATCCCTGCCCCCTTGCATATAGAGGGCTGTATAAAGTTGATCGCGAGTAATCTTCTCCCCGTTCACTACAGCCACCGCCGGGTTATGCTGCAAAAAGATGATCACCGCTGCCGCTCCCACGATTACCAGGACCAATACCAACAGGATAATTCTCTGCGGTTTTAGAAAATTGCCCACCCCTTTTTGCTCTTCCATTTCGCTCATTTAAGAACCTCTCTTCTATTCTAATAAGTTACTTGTCCAACCCTACCGTTAAATTATAACACGACTAAAAGTGCCGTCAACCAGTATGAAATACCAAGTGTTAACCTTCCAGAAGATGCTGACTTAGAGCAGGAGCCGGCTTTTTTCAAGGGATAATTTTGTTCAGCGGAAACTCCACGATCCCCTCGGCCCCGGCCTCTTTCAGTTCATAAACCAGGTCACGGACAGTTTTCTCTTCCACGACGCTCTCTACCGCCACCCAGCAATCTTCACTGAGGGTGGAGACGGTCGGCTGGCGCAAGGCGGGCAACTTGGCGATAACCCGCTCGAGATTATCGCGGTGCACGTTCATCTTCAGCATCACCTTCTGCTCCGCCAGCAACGCCCCTTTCAGCAGGGTCACCATATGCTCCACTTTTTTCTTCTTCCAGGGATCACTCCAGCTTGCCGCATTCATGATCACCCGCGGCGTAGAGACTAATATGGTCTCAATTTCACGCAGGTTATTTGCTTTTAAGGAGCGCCCCGTTTCAGTAAGCTCGGCAATGGCATCGGCCAGAAGAGGGGGCTTCACCTCGGTGGCCCCCCAGGAGAAGAGCACCGTTGCAGAAACCCCTTTACTCTGCAGGTATCGCCTGGTGGTCTCGACCAGCTCGGTGGCCACCCGCTTTCCCTCCAGGTCGGTGACCGCATTAATTTCTGAATCACGGGGCACCGCCAAAACCAGGCGCACCGGCCGCAACCCCCGCTTCGAGAAAGCAAGTTCGGCCACCTCTTCTACCTCGACCCCGGTTTCAACGATCCAGTCTTTGCCGGTAAGCCCGACATCGAGAACCTGCGCGGCGACATACTTGGGGATCTCCTGGGCGCGGATAAGCACGCATTCGATCTCTTCATCATCAATGTGCGGGTAGTACGAACGCTCGCCGATATTGATATTGTAGCCTGCTTTTTTAAAGATCTCCATAGTCGATTCCTGTAGGCTTCCCGCGGGAAGCCCCAATTTAAGCCTCTTCAACCGTATTCTTCCCTTCTTTAATGTCCTGTGAATAGTTGAATTTAAGCTATCATCTTTGGAAGTTGCTGTCAACAGCTTTCTGGCCAAAATGGTCGAAATTAGAGCGGTTGCCGGTCGAATTTTGTTTACTCTTTCTGACAACACCGGCTACATCTCGCTCGACCAGGGCATCGGGGCGCCGCTCGGAGCCGGTTGTTCTACAAGAAATAGGTAGACCGAAAAAGCTATGAAAAGCCGTAGGGCAAAGGCGGTCACCCTACGGCGTAAAAAACCTGCTTAAATATTTACCGGGGACAGCTGTCCCCTGCCTGAAACTTCCCTGGCTAGATTATAACTACAGGTTTAATTAAATCTTTCGGCTTGTCCTTCATTAGCAACAAGGCGTCTTTAATATTATCAAATCCATCGAAGGTATGGGTCACCAGTTTGCTTAAATCGATCCTTTTAGCCATTACCAGGTCAATAAGTCTTTCCATTCTAACCCTGCCCCCGGGGGTTAACCCCCCGATGATCTTTTTATGAGCCATCCCCGAACCCCAATCTAACCGCGGGATGGGGATCACATCGCCTTCGCCGTAATAGTTAACATTGGATACGGTTCCGCCCGGCTTGACAATTTTAACTGCAGTCTTAAGAATATCTACATTCGCACCGGCAATAATGACCACGTCTACCCCTTCGCCGCCGGTTAGTTCAAGAATCTGTTCGTCGATCGGACCTTCTTTATAGTTAATAATATTGGTCGCCCCGTAAAATTTTGCCGCTTCGACACAAGCCGGCCTGCTCCCGACAGCAAACAGCTTGCCCGCTCCACGTAACTTGGCCCCGGCAACAGCCATTAACCCAACAGGACCGATACCGATAACGGCAACAGAATAGCCCAATCCGATATCGGCCAGCTCGGCGCCATGAAAACCTGTCGTCATCATATCGGTAATCATAACAGCTTCCTCTAATGAAACCTCTTTCGGAAGGTGCGCCAGGTTCATATCGGCATCATTAACATGGAATAATTCCGCAAACACGCCATCCTTAAAGTTTGAAAACTTCCAACCGGCCAGCATGCCGTTAGAGTGCATGGGGAAGCCTCGCTGCACCTCTATCGAGCGCCAATCAGGGGTTATCGCAGGGACAACAACCCTGTCACCCGGCTTAAAATCTTTAACTTCTTTGCCGACCTCCACTACTTCACCCACGGCTTCATGCCCAAGAATCATCTTGTCCCGCTCACCAATAGCACCCTCAAAAGCGGTATGGATATCAGATGTACATGGCGCTACAGCCAGCGGTTTAACAATGGCGTCATACGGCCCCGGTGTGGGAGCATCCTTTTCAATCCAATCAACCTCACCAATTTTAATCATTGCAAAAGCTTTCATTTACATAACCTCCCACAATGTAATATTTGTTACGCATTTCAAACAAAACTTATCATAATTATTTTTCTATGTCAACAGTCTTAACTGATTTTTTATTATTTTCGATAAAATAGAAATACACAAATGCCCGCCAAATATGCACNACCCGGTTCATGAGCCTGGCCAAGCCCGGCCCAAATGGTGCAGGAATCAGGCTACCTGAAGGCGAATAGTTTTTAATGTAGTGAATTTTCAGCTAAACAAAGGAGGTCCAGCCTATGTCCGCCAGNGAAATGAGGCGGGCCAANCGTCACCTGGAAACCACCCGCAAGATGAAAGATCTGCTGCCGCGTTTTTTTATGCGCACATTCGAAAGGCGCTTCAGCAACGAGCCGCTGGCCTGGTGCATGGTCGGGGTGCCGCCCGAGCTGCTGAAAGCTTTTGACCTGCTCTGGGAATGGCCCGAAAACTTCGGCACTCTCTGCGCCAGCCGCCAGGTCGCTCCCCAATTTATCAAAACAGCCGAAGGAGACGGCTACTCCCCGGAGCTCTGCACCTATGTCACCAACACCCTGGGCTATTGCAAGCTCTGGACAGAATCAGGAGAGCCGCCCGCAGAATCACCGATGCCCGGCGGGATGGGAAACCCGACCATGCTTTTAGGCTCGGGTTTTATCTGTGAACCGCGTTACAAGTGGTTCCAGACGGTCGCCACCCGCTTTGTCGATTGCCCCGTCTATAGCAGCGATCCCTTNGCCCCGCCCTGGGATGTCGATCCGCACGACCCCCGCATCGCCAACCATTACAAGGAGCTGCTNCGTGAAGACCTGCACGGGCAGGTCGAGTTTTTAGAGCGCCATACCGGAAGAAAACTAGACCCGGGCCGGCTGCGCGAAATATTGACTCTTTCGCACAAGGCCCTGGCTTACTGGCGGGATACCCTGGCCCTGCGCCAGGCCATCCCCTGCCCGATGGGCTCTACCGACTACTTCTCGGCGATCATCCCGCAGNTGTACATGGTCGGTGAAGAGGAGGCGGTTGATTTTTACCGGGAGTTCTACCACGAGGTCAAAGACCGGGTTGACCGGAAGATCGGCATTGTCGAAGAAGAAAAATACCGCCTGATCTGGTTCGGGCTGCCGCCCTGGTTTAACCTGGGATTNTTTAATTACCTGGAATCNCTCGGGGCAGTCTTTGCTATTGAATCAACTTACAATGTCGGGGACTGGTTTGAGGTTGAGGTAAACGATCCGCTAGAGGCCATTGTCGAACGGACCTGGCAGCGCGCGGTTAAAATGCACGATTACGGGGCCGAGGCCATGCCGGAGCTGTGTAACCCCGCCGTCTTTGGCGGTTTCGTCGGCAGCCGCATGCTCGAAGAGGTCGTCGAGCAGTACCACCTCGATGGAGCGGTAATGCACCTGACCCGCTCGTGTCGCGCCGTCTCTTTCGGCGAGGTTCATACCAAAAATCGCCTGGCCGAGATGGGGGTACCTTCATTAATTTTTGAAAGCGACATGGCCGATCCCCGCCTCTGGTCTGATGCCCAGATTAAGACAAGGGTCCACGCCTTTATCGAGACCCTGGCCGGTCGCGATCCTGGCGGCAGCCAGGGTTGAAATTAAGCGGTGCCCGTCCCGCAGCCATATTCTACAGTAAGGAGAGATTAAAGAATGCATAACTTGTCTGGACTGGCCCGCGCGGCTGCGATAGCCTCGCAACCGGAGGCGCGGGTTTCTGAACTGCGACAGGAAAGCGGCCGGCCGATNATCGGCTACCTCTGCTGTTTTGCCCCGCCCGAGATTATTAGCGCAGCCGGAGCAATACCCTACCGGATTACCGGCCGGCCCGGCGAACCGACTGCTGAAGCCGATGCCTACCTGGAGCCATACGGCTGCAGCTACGTGCGCAATGTTTTCACGCAGGCCCTCAAAGGGCGGCTTGATTTTCTGGACGGCCTGGTCATCTCGCACAGCTGCGACCTGGTCCAGCGTCTTTACGGAATCTGGACCTATTACCACCCCTTCCCCTATTCGCGTCTTTTCAACGTCCCCCACCAGGTTACCCCCTGGGCGGAGCGCTTTTTTAAACGCGAGCTGGGCTTTTTTAAGGAAAGCCTGGAGCAGTTTACCGGGCAGGCGGTTACAGCAGAGAAGCTCCGCGAAGAAATCGACCTGGCCAACCGTAACCGCGCCTTAATCCGCGAGCTCTACCAGCTCCGGCTTAAAAACCCCCCGCTGATCAAAGGTAGCGAGATGCTCAGCCTTCTGCTGGCCGGCGGATGGCTCCCCGCGGAGGAGTTTAACACGCTTCTAAACGAGGCCCTGGAGGAAGTCGAAGCGAGGTCTCCGGAAGGGACGCCGCGCCCCCGGATCTTGGTCTGGGGAAGCCTGCTCGACAATATCGCCTTTTACCGGATGATCGAAGAGGCCGGCGGCGAGGTTGCCGCCGACGACACCTGCATCGGCTTCCGGCTTTTTGAAAAGGATATCCCCGCGACAGNCGATCCCGATGAAGGGCTGAAGGAACATTACTTTGTCAACTTCCAGTGCCCGCGCACCGACCGCGGCCCGGGCACCGGGCGTTTTGATTACCTGCTGGAGCGGGCCCGCGAATATAACGTTGACGGAGTGATCAGCTATATTATCTCTTTCTGTGACCCCCATAAGTTTGATTACCCGGACTTAAGGGATTACCTGAAGGAAGCTGATTTTCCGATGCTGCTGATCGATGACAACTACAGTTTTACTCCTGCCGGAACAATTCAGACCAGGCTGCAGGCCTTCATCGAGCTTCTGGCCCGTTAAAAGCATCCCCATCAGCACCCCGCCAGCCTTCTACCCCCCTCGAATACCGCCTGAAACCGGCCCCGGGTTCCCGCTTAAGTTTCTCCCTCCCCCCCTAGGGGGGGAGGGCTGGGGTAGGGGTGAAAAGCCCCGAGCATGGGCCCCCAGCCCCTCTCTTTTGGGAGAAAGGGCCCGGCTTTAAGTAAAGAAAAGAAGACGCTAAGCGGAGCCGTAGCTTACGCAAAAGGAGAAATTTTTAGCCAGGCCGCCCCTTGTCACCTAAGCGTAGTTATGAGAAAATGAAAACATTAAACCTAAAAGAAAGCAGCCTGCTTCTTAAGACATAATTTCATAGAAAAGGGGTGTGATCGGTAATGGCGCTAATCGTCCAGAAATTTGGCGGCAGCTCTCTGGCAACCCCAGAACATATCCGCCGCGTTGCGAAAATCATTGCCGAAACTAAAAAAAATAATCACCGGGTTGTCGTCGTGGTTTCGGCAATGAGCGGCGAAACAGACCGCCTGCTAAACCTGGCCCATGAGACGGCAACGATGCCCCAAGAGCGCGAGCTTGATGCCCTTCTCGCTACCGGGGAGCAGGTTAGCGCCGCCCTGGTAGCCATCGCTCTTAAAAGCATGAAGATCACCGCCCGTTCTTACCTGGGCCTGCAGCTGCCGCTGCTGACAGACAAGCAGCATACCCGGGCACGCATTATCAAGCTTTCTACCGAAGAGCTTAAAAAAACCCTGGAGCAGGATATCGTCCCGGTAGTCGCTGGCTTTCAAGGCGTTAACTCTAACGGTGATATCACCACCCTCGGCCGGGGAGGCTCCGACACCTCGGCGGTAGCCCTGGCCGCGGCGCTGCAGGCCGATCTCTGCGAGATTCATAGCGACGTTGACGGGGTTTATACCGCCGACCCGGCAATCTGCCCGCGGGCCCGCCATCTAGGCCAGCTCACCTACGGGGAGATGCTGGAGATGGCCGATATGGGGGCCAAGATATTGCAAATCCGTTCCGTGGAGCTGGCCCGTAAATTTAAGGTTCCCCTGCTGATCAAATCATCTTTTGGCAGTGATAAGTGCACCTGGATCGTGGAGGAGGAAAAGAGAGATATGGAAAGCGCAGTCATCAGCGGAATTATTTTAAGCCATAACGAGGCTAAACTATCCGTTATCCGGGTCCCCGACCGCCCTGGTGTCGCCTACCAGATTCTATCCCCACTGGCGGACGCCTCTATCAATGTGGATATGATTATTCAGAACGCGAGCATCGATGGGTATACCGACTTTACCTTTACCGTGCCCAAGACCGACCTCTCCAAAACCCGGGAGCTGGTCGAAAAGGTCCTGCCGAAGATCGGTGCCCGGGAGCTCTGTACAGACGACGGCATCGTCAAGATCTCCGCTGTCGGGCTAGGGATAAAAAACTGCCCCGGTGTCGCCGCCCGGATGTTCCAGGCGCTGGCCAATGAAGGGATCAATATTCAGATGATTAGCACTTCTGACATCCGCCTCTCCTGTGTTGTCGAGGCCAAATACGGGGAGCTGGCGGTGCGGGTGCTGCACGATGTTTTTGGCCTGGAAAAAAACAATAGTTTTAACCCGGCGTAGTGCAAAAGAGCTTCACTTATCCCCAGGGCCGCTGCTGTTTTCAGCAAGCGCCCGGCGAATATCTTTGGAGAGGCAGAAGAGGCCCTCGTGTGTCTCTCCGTCGTAAAATCGCAGCTGGCGGGCAACCCCGGTCAGGCGGCGATCAACCTCTTCGCGGTCAAGTGCCAGGGGGTCCTGGTGGTCCGAGGCGATGATAAAACCCCACGAACTGTCAAAAGAGGGGATATAGGTATGATAAGAGCGCACTTTTCTAAAGACCGGCCCCAGGTTGTGGCGCACCTGCCGATGCATCGCCAGGTAGTCGATGCTTAAGCCCCCGGCCTGGAGGGCGAAGATACCCCCGGGGGCCAGTCGTTCTTTAACCAGCTCGTAAAACCGGCGGGTATAAAGCAGGGCCGAGGGACCCTTTGTCTCCGGTTCGGTCAGATCGCTGATGATGATCTCGAACTGCTCTTTAGTTTTCTCAAGATAGCGCCACGCATCGATGAAGTGAAGCTTGACCCGGGGATCTTCAAAGGAGCCCTGGTGCCACGAGGAAAGATGCTCCCGGCAAAGTTCGACAACCTGCCGGTCGATATCGACCATGGTGACATGCCTAACCTCGGCATGACGCAAAATCTCGCGCAGCCCCGCCCCCTCGCCGCTGCCAATAAGTAAGACCCGCCGCGGATCGGGATGAAGGACCATCGCCGGATGCACTAGGGCCTCATGGTAAATATATTCGTCGAAGGCAGCCGACTGCACCTTTCCGTCGAGGATCAGCAGGCGGCCGTACGTTTCAGTGTCCACTATCTCAACCCGCTGGTACGGCGTCTTACCGCTGTATAGATAGCGCTTGATGGCAAAGAAGCAACCTGAATAGGGATCGACATATTCAAAGTACCAGTTCCACGGTGCCGAGATGATCATGACCTCCTTACATAAGGTTTGACCGGTGGCCCGGCCAGGCCCACTGCAGGTAGATAACCCGGGCCCCGCTTCATTTATTTCTTGTATTTCTTGCCACCCGGTAATAAAACCTTTTTGTCTAGACCTCCCCTCCCTCACCGGGGAAGGTGGTTATGATGCACCTCGCAGAGCTTTAAACAATACCAGGCCCACCCGGAAAAAGGGTGGGCCGTTACCTGCACCGAGGTTATCTTCTACCGAGACGCCTGTAGACCGAAACTTTTCTTAGCAGCTGCAACCGTCACACGAAGAACCCGGATTGGCGGCGCTAATAGAGAACCCTTTGCGGACGCCGCTATGATAATCNATGACCTTGCCGTTTACGTGTGGGGCAAGCCCTTTTTCATAAATAAATGTAAGCCCGTCAATCTCTTCTGCCAGGTCTTTCTCCTGATCAATGGACTCTTCCAGAGTCAGCCCGAAGCGGGGCCCGCCTCATCCGACACCGCTAACATAAAGGCGGATGGCAAAGTTCTCCTTCTCTTCATGTTCAAGGATCTCCTTAAACTGCCGNACTGCTTTTTCTGTAACCGTAATCATGCCCAATCCCCCTTTCTCCCTTTAAGCACTGTACAGGATAGTATTCGGTTAAACATGCTTAATTCCTCTCTTTACTTGAAAATATATCCCCCGGGAATGCTAAATATCATTTTAAGGCGGGGCATATAGATAACCAGGGCCATTTATCGAGCAGGGCAGGCCCGAGGGCACTTTTAAATAGACCGACGTGCCCTGGCACCCACCAGCCTATCCCTGTAAAAAAGAGGTTGTTAGAAATTGATCTTCCCCCGTAAAATTAGCCTAGTCGTGATTCCGACCTACATCTGGCCTCTTTTAATCTTGCTGGTGCTCTTCACTACAGCAGCGGTTAGCCTCTTTCCACCGGCCCGCCTGGTCTCGCTTTACTACGGCCACCCCCTGAAGGGGGTTACCGTGGCTATCGATCCCGGCCATGGAGGGATCGATTCCGGGGTTCATTTTGAATCAGTGATTTTAGAAAAAGAGATCGTGCTGGAGATGGGGCTGGAGCTGCGCCGGCTGCTGGAGCAAGCGGGGGCCCGGGTGATGCTCACCCGGGATCANGATGAAGATCTAAGCCAATATTATCTTGACGATAACCTGGCCCGTCACCGCCGCGACGTCCGGGGACGGGTTAAGCTGATCAATGCCTCTTCGGCCGATCTGCTGATCAGCCTGCATATCAATTCAATTTACGATCCCAGCGTNAGGGGGCCGATCGCCTTCTACGCCGGGGGGAAGCCAGAAAGCAAGCGGCTCGCCAGGGCCATNCATAACCAGATCAATCCACTCTTCAGCGCCGACGCCAAGCCGGGNCAGCTGGTTCACCAGCAGCCGCAGGAGAGTAACGCTTNTTATATTCTCAACCAGACTACTATGCCCGGCATCCTGCTGGAGATNGCCTTCATGACCAACCCCGANGATCGCCGGCTGCTTAAAAATAAGTCTTTNCGAAAAAAAATGGTCCAGAAGATTTTTCTGGGCGTGGTTGAATATANCTATGGGCAAGAAGCTAACGAAAAGGANCTTTCAGAATAGAGGAATTAAANACCGGTTGCTGCGCTGAGNGGTGCTGTNNCNNTTCCTCGNNGTATTCACAGAGCACCAGGCCCGATTCTTTCCACTCCCGGGCCGCCGCCACCCCGATATAGCGGTAATGCCAGGGCTCCTCGATATAGCCGGTAATTGCTTGAGCATCCGGGTAGCTCAGGGCAAACCCGTAGTGGTGAGCGTTTTCCTCTAACCAGTCCCATCCTGCTTTACCGCCCCTGGGATCAAAATCCAGCGTTGTCCCCAGTTGATGTTCCGATTGCCCCGGGCGNGCGCTNAAGGTGCTNGCCTCTTCCTCGCCGTACGCGGCAGCATATTCGTTGAAAAGGCGCTCCTGCGTNGCATAATCNCGNTAGGCCGAGGTTACCGTCAGCAGTACCCCGTCCGCCTCTGCCGCCTCCCACATCTTCGTTAATTGTTCCAAAGGCTCGCGGCGCAGCAAATAGGGCCACTGCCGCTGGTCGGGGTGAATCATTNTTTCCGGAATAACTTCAAGATCATGGGGTTTATACTGGCCCAGGGTGGTCTGCTTCGTCACCAGGGCGAATAGATCGTCGCCATCAACAACTTCAAGTGAGCCGCCGGGGGGATCTTCCGGGCCGGGCGCGTCGAGCTGCAGCCCTTCAACGGGGCCGGGCCGCTCGCTGCCAGAACCAGGCGTCTCTGCCGGCGAAGGCGGCACCTGGGCATCTGCTTGGGGCCCGGGCTCGATCCTGGCCTGCAGTTCTAAGCGGTAAAAATAGGGAACCAGAGCCAGGGCAGCACAAATTAAAACTAACGCGACGCCCCTTATCATTTGAGCCCTTTTTTGCCTGTCCTTCCACCCGATCATGCCTGCTTCTAACTTCTTTCATGGTTCATCTTGTTACCGCGCCTAAGTTATTTCGACATTTTGCGTCCTGCTTCCTGCCGCTAAATACCGCCGCAGCACTTCTTACCGGCCCGCAAGAGGGTCTGCCCGGTGGTAAACACGAAACAGAAAAGGTAACCGCCGAGGCTTTCGTAACCTTGCCCATCATGACCAAGGGGCGGCAAGGTGCCGCCCCTTTTTTTGACGCATAATGCCTGAGGAGTTTACATCGAAGCGCTGCGGTCGGTAGAGGCTTTCGCCTTTCTGCCGCGGCCGATAAAGATGCCCACGACCAGGAGAACGACCATGGAGACCAGCCAGATAACCAGCAGCAACGTGCTGACCTTGCTAAAGCCAGGTTGCAGTTCGCCGCTGATCCCGGTGCTCATCTGCTCCAGCCCGGGCATGATCTTCTCGGTAATGCCGCTCTTGAGCTCGTCAACACCGCCGAGCACATCGGTGCGGATACCGTCGATAACCAGTCCGAGCCCATCGCTAACGCCCGGATCACCGCCGGGGTTGGGAGTAAACTCGGGGTTGGCCAGGCCGTGGCTGATCTTGGTCAGCCCTTCAACGATCCCCGATTCGCCGGTTTCAGCTTCGGTCTTGTTGAACCCGACGAGCATATCGCCCAGGCCCGGGCTAACCTGCTCTGCCAGGCCGCCGCGAATCTGGACCAGGCCTCCGGCAATATCGCCGCTTAAACCGGCAGCCAGCTGGTTCAAGCCGGGGACCATCTGCCCATCAATGCCTTTTTTCATGACCTTTAAACCAGGACTAACCTCACGGCTAAGACCAACACGAATCTTAGTCAAACCTTCAATAATACCCAACTCACCGTGAGTTTTCTCCTTCTTTTGCAAACCAAAAAGCACCGAGGCTAAACCCTGGCTAATACCAGGATTCTCGGGATCAGCATTGTCCAAACCAGCACGAATCTTAGTCAAACCCTCAATAATACCCGGCTCACCGTCAGGAGCAGTTGCCGCCTTCTTTTGTAAACCATACAACACCGCCTCTAAACCCTGGCTAATACCAGGATTCTCGGGATCAGCATTGTCCAAACCAGCACGAATCTGGGTCAAACCCTCAATAATACCCGGCTTACCGTCAGGAGCAGTTGCCGCCTCCTTTTGTAAACCATACAACACCGCCTCTAAACCCTGGCTGATACCAGGATGATTGGGGTCGGTATTGTCCAAACCAGCAAGGATCTGCCCAAGGCCATAAACCACCTCGGTATCAACTTTTCCCTTTGCACCATCCAGTCCAATTTTAACACCTGCTACCTTTTGCTGGGCTGCCCCGATTCCTCCAAGGATTGCCGTTTTTCGTGGATCTGTGTCGCCCAGGGTAGATGCCGTCTCGAGAGCAAATTGCAGGTCGTTTTGGATTGATGTAGTATCAGTGGGTGAAACGGCAGTGCCTGGTGTGACTGGTTTCTCTCCAATGGTGCTGGTAGCGCTCCCTAGACCGGGGCTAAGCTCATCTTTAAGACCATCACGAATCTGCTTAAGGCCAGGAACCACCTGCCCATCAATGCCAGCTTTCATGGTTTTCAAGCCAGGAACCATCTCACCGTTGATACCTGCCAAAATGGCCTCCAAACCTTCGTCCATCTCAGCAACGCCAGCTTGCATGGTTCTCAAGCCAGGAACCATCTCACCGTTGATACCTGCCAAGATGGCCTCCAAACCTTCGTCCATCTCAGCAACGCCAGCTTGCATGGTTCTCAAACCTGGAACCATCTCTTTATTGATCCCGGTAAGAATCGCACCCAGGCCAGGAACCATCTCCTTGTCAACGCCGGCTTTTATCTTCCCCAGGCCGGGGGAGATCTGGCCGGCCAGGCCGGCGCGGAGGTCAACCATCCCCGGAACAACCTGGCCGTGAATTCCCGCGAGAATTTCGTTCAGGCCGGGGACCATCTGGCCGTCAATGCCGGTTTTCATATCGCTTAGCCCGGGAACGACCTGGCCGGTGATACCGGCGAGGATATCTCCAAGTCCCGGGAGCATCTCCCCGTCGATGCCGGTTTTCATGACTTGCAGGTTTCCGGCGATTTCCTCGTCCAGGGCGGTGCCCAGGGTCTCGAGCCCATCGACGAGCTGCTGGTTGCCGTCCAGAAGTTCGCCGACCCCGCCTCGAATCTGCTCAGTGCCATCATAGAGCTGGCTTAAACCGAAGATGACAAACCCCCTTTTCGGGGCCTCGTCGGCGGCAGCACCTACGGCGGCAAATAGACCCAGGCAGATGATCAGGCCCACGGCGGCAAGTTTACGAATGATAACTTTATTAAGTTTCAATTATTTCCCCCCTTTTCAGGTTTTATGGACCTCTTCCTGAAATGCAAAAAACCAAGGAACCAGGGCCCTGTCCCTCCCTTCTTCTCAACTGGCTCCGGAAAATTAGAAAAGCGGTTACTTTCTCTATCTTTATTCGCTACAGGATAAAAAAATCCTTCTTAATGTTCGATATTGTGTGATAATTTTAAAGATAGAATCTGGCACCGGGCAGTGATTAGCGGCAAATAGCGTTAACTTAAGTTGGCATGAATATGAAGAAGAAAGATTTCTGCTTCTAAAACACCCCGCCAATAGCAGAAACATGGCCCCCGGCCTGCTTATAAACCAATGCTCTATCCTTCAACCCCGGCAATCTGCAGCAGGCAGCCTTCATGCGGGCCTAGTGCCGGTGACTGGTGAAGCGTTTTGGCCGGGCGGCTCTGGTCGGTAGAAATAAGCAGCCGGGCGGGTAAAAATTGGGGCGGCAGCGCGAGCTTCCGCCGGCGCGGTGAAAAATTGAGGGCGACCAGAAGTTTCTGCTCTTCCGACTGGCGCAAGAAAAGGTAGCAGTCGCCGGGGACGCCGTGGGTTACGCTGCGGTAGCTTCCCGTAAGCAGGGCGGGCAGCTCTTTGCGCAGCCAGGTCATCTTCTTGTAGAAGTTCAACAGCGAGGCGGGATCTTTTTCCTGGGCGGCCACGTTTCTTTTTTCTACCTCCGGCCCTACCGGCAGCCAGGGCTCACCCGTGGTAAAACCGGCGCCGGGCCCGCCGCTCCACTGCATCGGGGTGCGGCAACCGTCCCGCCCGCGGTGGAAGGGATACCACTTCTTGCCGACCGGGTCTTGGAGCAGCCGCCGCGGCAGCCGCGCCTCCTTCATTCCGATCTCTTCGCCATAATAGATAAACGGCGTCCCCCGCAAGGTCAGCAGGAGCATGGCCAGCAGGCGGGCCCTCTCGTCGCCGTGCTTCCCCCCGCCGAGGCGGCTGATCGCCCGGACAATATCATGGTTNCTGAGGGTGTAGGCAGGCCAGGCTTCTNCCGGCAGCAGCCTTTCCCACCTCTCTACGCAGCGCCGGAAAGCCCCCGCCTTCCAGCGGCAGTGGGCCAGGTCAAAATAAAAATTCATGTGCAGCTCGTCGTTTCCGGAGCCGTAGTAAGAGGCGATAACCTGCGGGTCTTCGCCGAGTATCTCCCCGACACTGGTCTTCTCGGGGTACTCGTCGAGGGTTTTACGAAACTCTTTTAACACCCGGTGCGTTTCAGGNTGGTGCTGGTTATATTTTTTAACCTGAAATTCGGGCAAGCTGAACAGGCTAAACAGGTTCATCATCCAGGTCCGGTCGGTAAAGGGCATCCGCTGCTCGACCTTATCGCGGCGAAAAAAAGGCGGGTTTGAGCGAAGCTGCTCATCCTTGCAGTAGAGATGGGCCACGTCGAGGCGGAAACCGTCGGCGCCGCGGTCCAACCAGAAACGGATCACCTGGTCGATGGCCCGGCGCACCTCGGGATTAAACCAGTTCAGATCGGGCTGCTGCGGCAGAAAAGAGTGCAGGTAATACTGCTCCGTGATCTCATCCCAGGTCCAGGCCGGCCCGAAGAAGTTATTGCGCCAGTTGTTGGGAGGCCGGCGGCGCGGCCCGACCCCGTCGCGCCAGATATACCAGTCTCGCTTCGGATTATCCCTTGAAGAGCGCGACTCCTTAAACCAGGGGTGCTCGTGGGAGGTGTGGTTGACCACCAGGTCAAGGATCACCCGGATACCGCGGCGGTGGGCTTCGGCAACAAGCCGGTCAAAGTCTTCCAGAGTGCCGAAGCGGGGGTCGATCTCGCAGTAATCGGCGACATCGTAGCCGAAGTCATATTCAGGGCTCTTGAAAAAGGGGCTGAACCAGATCGCATCGATGCCCAGCGAACCAGGGGTGCCGTCGTTAAGGTAATCAAGCTTCTCGATGATCCCCGCCAGGTCGCCGATCCCGTCGCCGTTACTGTCATAAAAGCTGCGCGGGTAAACCTGGTAAAACACGGCTTTCCTCCACCAGTCTGCACCGGTTAACATGGCTGCACCAGCCCTTCTAGATCATTCTACTATAGAAGATATTCGACCTAGGCCGGCAATGATCCTGTTTTACCTCAAGCGATATCGGGGATGAAGCCGTCAAACTGGGCCCGGTAGAGCCTGGCGTAGTAGCCGTTCTTTTTCAACAGCTGCGCATGGGTGCCCTCTTCAACGATACCGTCGTCGGTGAGAACGATAATGCGGTGAGCCCGGCGCACCGTAGCCAGGCGGTGGGCAATCACCAGAGTGCTGCGGTCCTGGGAGAGCTCGGAAAGAGCCTCCTGGATCATGGCCTCGGTTTCGCTGTCCAGGGCCGAGGTAGCCTCGTCAAGAATAAGGATCGGCGGGTTTTTTAGGAAGATCCGGGCGATGGCGATACGCTGCCGCTGCCCGCCCGAAAGCATCACCCCGCGCTCGCCGGTGTAGGTATCGTAACCTTTTTCCAGCTCCATGATGAAATCATGGGCGTTGGCCTGTTTTGCGGCCGCCACGATCTCTTCATCGGTGGTCTCGATCTTGCCGTAGGCAATATTCTCCCTGATGGTCCCGGTAAAGAGAAAGACATCCTGCTGGACAATGCCGATATTCTGCCGCAGCGACCTCTGGGTAAAATCGCGGATGTCGATGCCGTCAATCTTTATACTCCCCTTCTGGAGATCGTAAAAGCGGGGAATCAGGTTACAGAGCGTAGTCTTGCCGGCCCCGGAGGGGCCGACCAGGGCCACCGTCTCCCCGGGAGCAATGCGCAGGCTGATATCTTCGAGGATATTTTTATCGCGGTTATAGCTGAAGGTAACGTTATCAAAAACTATTGCGCCTTTTAAGCGGCCGGCCGGGCGGGCCTCCTTATGATCGATGATCTCGGGTTCAATCTGCAGCGTCTCCACAAAACGGTGAAAACCGGCCATCCCCCGCTGGTAGGTCTCCACGAGGACGGAGATCCGTCGGATTGGCTGCAAGAACATGTTCACGTAGAGCAAAAACCCGACCAGCACCCCCAGGGTTAACTCTCCCCGGTAGATAAAATAGCCGCCAAAAAAGAGAACGATAAGGCTGATCAGGTTGGAGAAGAGGTTGATCCCGGAGAAAAACTGGGCCATGACCCGGAAAGACTTCTGCTTGGAGCGGCGAAAGTTCAGGTTATCCCGCTCAAATTTCTCTTTCTCGTACCATTCGTTGGTGAACGATTTGACCACCCGAACCCCAGAGATACTGTCTTCAACCCGGGCATTGATATCGGCAACCTTCAGACGGACATTGCGGAAGGTGGTCTGCATCTCTTTATTCTTGGAGACGGCAAACCAGATCATCGCCGGGATCGGCAGAAAGACCAGCAGGGCCAGTTTCCAGTTGAGCATCATCATGATAATAAAGGCACCGGTTAGCGTCACCGTGGCAATAAAGAGATCCTCGGGCCCGTGATGGGCCAGCTCGGAGATCTCGTTGAGATCGTTTACCAGGCGCGACATGATATGGCCGGTCTTGGTTTTGTCAAAATAGCGGAAAGAGAGCTTCTGGATATGGTCGAATAGATCCTGGCGCATATCGTACTCCATGCGCACCCCGAGGACATGGCCCCAGTAATCGACGATATACTGGAGCAGTGCCCGCAACAGGTAGAGCCCCAGCAGCCCGGCACAGATCCGGGCTAACAGGTCCAGGTCGTGCTGCGGAAAAATCTGGTCGATGATCCACTGCACGGCAACCGGGAAGACCAGGTCTAGCCCGGCGATAGCAAAAGCACAGCTGAAATCAAGTATAAATAACGGCAGGTGCGGCCGGTAATATTTAACAAACCTTTTTAGCAAAATTTCACTACTCCTTTAGAAAAGCTTTTAACACGCCGCTAAAGCGGCCCCTCTTTTGCCCCGGTTATAGCCCTACCGAAGCAAAAGAAGGTTTACGAGCCAGCCGGTGCCACTGCGTCCGGCGGTAGCGCCGCAGCATGATTACCGTGGTAACCAGGTACTGCAGCGCCGTAACCCACCAGATATAGGTCACGCTAAGCTCGAAGACATAGACCACAAGATAGACTAAGGGTAACCGCACCAAAAAGCTGGCGATAAACCCGGCCCGGAGCGGCCCCCTTGTGTCGCCCGCTCCTTTTAGGGCCCCGGCCAGGGTATAGGCGACGGCGATAAAGGGCTGCTCCACCGCGGCAATGCGTAGACAGGCGATCCCAAGATGGAGAACTTCTGCTTCGGGGGGATCAAATATACGCATGATAAAATGCGGAAAAAAGTAAAAGAGCGACGCGATGGCGCTCATCAGGACCGTGGCCATGATCGTGGCCAGGTTGCCGGTCCGCAACGCTTCATCAGGTTGACCTGCGCCCAGGTGCTGGCCGACCAGGGTGGTCGCGGCCAAAGAAAAAGCATAGCCCGGCATAAAGGAAAACGATTCAGCGGCCACGGCAGCCGTGTTGGCCGCAAAGCTGATCGGGCCAAGCGCAGCGATCCAGGTTATGGAAATAATCCGGCTCACATTATATACAACCTCTTCCATACCCACGGGCAGGCTGATCGATAATATACTTTTTAACACCGGTTTTCTCATTGGCCAAAAGCTTCTTCGGGTTAAGCGCAGCTCGCCCCGCCGCCGGTAAAGGTAGAACAACCCAACCGTCAACCCGAGGGCCTGGGCCGATCCCGTAGCCAGCGCCGCCCCTTTTACCCCCAGCGCCGGAAAACCTAACTTTCCAAATATAAGCACATAATCAAAAAAGATGTTAAAGATATTTACAACCAGGGCGATATACATGGGGACACGGGTATTGCCCATCCCCCGGATAACCCCGTTAATTACCAGGATTAAAAGCATGCAGATCCCGCCGCTAAAAAGAGAGCTATACAGATACTCAACTGTCAATGCGGCGGTGGGGGCATCTTTAATCGCCCAGAGGCAAAACGGCCTCCCGAATATACCCATGATCAGGGCTAAAGAGATGGTCAGTGCCAGGCTCACCGAAACAGCCTGCCCCGCAACGAGACCTGCATTCTCGTTATCTGCAGCCCCGATAAAACGCGCCACCAGCGAGTTTACCCCGATCCCCAAGGCCCCGCAAACACCGGTCACCCCGAACAAGACCGATGCGGCATACTCTACAGCCGAAGCTTCCCGGGCCCCCAGGCGCATGACCATGGCCGCATCACAAATCCAACAAAAAGTGTGCAGGCACATCTCGAGAACCACCGGCCAGGCCAATATTAAAATACTCCGCGCTGGGCCATCGCCCTGTCGTTTAAACATTGGTCTACCTCTACTTGTGGATAATCTTTTGCACCCCGTCCTGCGAACGGGTAGAAATATACTGGTGCGGCTTAAGCGGAAGGTATCGTTTACTTAATGATGATCTTTAAGAATTGAGGGCAGTTTTTTTATAAGCATGAGCGTCCTCCGTTCTTCTTGCTTTAAGTTCAAACCCTGTTTTAAGCAGAGTAAAGACGAGGAGGCTTAAACCCTTCTCGTCTTTTTACGGCCAGCGATGGCGAAAAAATGGGAACTAATCTTTCCGGTACTTTAATTTATCACNAGTTAGGGTTTCATGCAAGCCCTGCCGCGGCGCTAACGGGCAGCCCTGGCTTTTTTTTCGAGATATTGACACCCTTTCTTAAATATGTTATGGTGGCGTAAATTAATAGTAGATAAGCCGTTGATAGGGAATAGTAAACAGGGTGAAATAAGCCCCAGAGAGCCGGGCAGGGAATCTCCCCTGGTGCAAGTCCGGCGCTTCTCTCCCTGTTGAATGGGCCCTGGAGGTTCTACCCGAAGTCCAGAGGGATAGTAGGCGTAGACGGAGCTTTTACCGTTAACTAAAAGCGGGTATACAAGCGACCGCTTTGTGCCCGGATAAGCGGCCTGCTCCAGCAGGCAACCTGGGTGGCACCGCGGGCAATCTCCCCCCGTCCCAATAGGGGCGGGGGATTTATTATTTACTAGGGGGTATTAACCATGAGTACAGAGATCACCAAGGTAACCTTGTCCGAGAGGGATATACCCAGGCAGTGGTATAATATCCAGGCGGATCTGCCCACGCCTCTGCAGCCGCCCCTGCGCCCGGATACCGGCCAGCCGATCAAGCCCGAAGACCTGGGAGAGATCTTCCCCATGAACCTGGTCGAGCAGGAATTTAGCACAGAAAGATGGATCGATATCCCAGACGAGGTTTTAGACAAACTGCTTTTGTGGAGGCCGACCCCGCTGCACAGGGCGCGTTACCTAGAAGAATATCTCAAGACTCCGGCAAAAATATACTATAAAAATGAAGGGGTCAGCCCTGCCGGAAGCCATAAACCGAATACCGCTATTGCCCAGGCCTATTACAACAAGCAGTTT
>JGI24712J26585_10000684_pt1 | contig 28849 bp, 24 predicted proteins | sample BioPla3DNA2_FD_26585 | JGI IMG/M metagenome (IMG submission 26585)
TTTTACTGGAGCAAAGGGGATTCGCTTTCGAAGTGCACTACACGAACAAGGAAATAATATAGTTTTCTTTGAGCCAAAATTAATGGAATGCAAGGCTGTAAGAAAAGTAAAAATTACAAGTATTAACTTAGATTCAATGGAAATAGATTGAAAAGCATTAAATGGGAGTATAACTCAAAAAACTTAATACTTGCCTATCGAACTTGTAATAATTCAAAAGATAAAAAGAACTTAATGAAATGGATGAACTATTGTGAACAGATTTTGATGTTAATGATAAGAAGAAGATATTTGAAACTATACTTTAACTATTGTAATGATAACGGACTACTTGACAAGAAAATTGAATATATAAAAGTTATGGACGGTGTTTATAATTTCGCTGATAAAGAATTGTCTGAAAAATTCCGCAATTATCATAAAGAAAAGGCAAATTTAAGATTGGTAAAAAAAGGAAAAAATTTAGGTCGTTCTCATCAAGCCAGAATTAATAGACAACAAAAGGATCTGACAATTGAATAAAAAACAAATGCTAACAGCGTATATGTGACTAACGGTATGTAGTAAACTAAAAGCCTATGTATCTAAGAAACTTTGTTCTAAACGAACAGAAAAAATCCCCCTCAATCCGCCCCCCTATCCTTCAACTATCTAAAATCTAATGTTTTTTCAATTAATTTTTAAACATTTCACCCCTTCCCATTCCAAATATCCCAAGCTGCTTCGGCTTGGTAGCAAAGCATAGCGTAGGCGTTTTCTACCGTAGCGTTTTGCTTTTTGGCTTTTTTCATAAAAACAGTTTCCGCAGGATTATACACTAAATCAATCAACAAATGATTTTCGTTTAAGTAATGGTAAGGAATAAGAGGAAAAGTCGCCGTATCGGGATACATTCCTAAAGGCGTACAATTGATAATCAAGGTGTTTTCCCGTATCAGTTCTTTTGTAATTTGTTGATAGCTTATTGCATTTTCTTTTTCACTACGCGACACCAATCGGAAAGGCAGCGATTGCCGTTTCAACACATAAGCTACTGCTTTGGCTGCTCCTCCGGTACCCAATATCAAAGCTGAGGAATGCTTAGCACATTGATGTTGCAGCAACATTTTTTCAAAGCCAATAACATCGGTATTGTAAGCACTTATCGTTCGTTTTCCTTCTATATAATCTATTTTCAACACATTGGCTGCTCCTACTTCTTTTACGATAAGCTCTACACTATCAACATAGTCTATAATTTTCTCTTTATAGGGAATCGTAACATTTAAGCCTTTTATTGAGTTGTCCTTATCCAACAAAGGCAATAGCTCGTTCAAATCGTTTAATGGAAATGTGCGATAGGAAACATCGGTTATCGCTTCTTTTATAAATTTTTCTTTAAAATAGCGAGGTGAAAAAGAATGACTTAAACTTTTCCCGATAATTCCAAACGTTCTATTCACTATTTTTTTTCTTTTTCTTTTTAAAAGCCGTATAAAACAAATAGGCAACAAACAGCACTCCCAATCCTATTAAAATCAAGGAAAGTTCGTGGCTGTATTGATTGATAAGGTCTTGCTCTCCATGAGCTATATAGCCCAATAAAGCCAATATAGCGTTCCAAATAAACGCTCCTAAAGCGGTGTAGAAAGTAAAAGGCAATAGTTTCATTTTCGCCAAACCGGCAGGAATAGAAATCAATTGACGGATTCCGGGCAACAATCTTCCAATAAATGTCGAAGAATTTCCGTGTTTAATAAAATAATCTTCCGCTTTTTTTACTTTAGCTCCACTGAGTAAGAAAAAATGCCCTAACCTACTATCGGCAAATTTATAAACAATGGGTCTTCCTAAGTAAAGAGCTAAAAAATAATTGATAAAGGCTCCTATCAAAGCACCCAAAGTGCCAAACAGCACAACGATGACTATATTAAGAAACTTATACTTAGTTACATACAAGCTCTCATTCTCCGCATTGCAAGCCGCATAAGCCGCCGGCGGAATAACAACTTCGGACGGAAAAGGAATAAAAGAACTTTCTACCGTCATCAATATAGTAATGGAATAATAGTTCAGATGGTCCATATACCAATCAACAACCTTGGTAACGATAGACTTATTTTCATTTTCTTGTTTACTCAATGTGTCGGCGTTAAGTCCGGAAGTGCTTTGCGAAAATGCACTTACTTTACACAATAACAGTAGAATAACGATTAAATATACTTTTTTCATTCAATGTTTTTATTAATATTTGCTACAAAATCAATTACTTCTGGAATATCGTACATGCTTTCATCGTACTCGAAAAACTCGTTTAATATGTCGGGATTGGTCATATAAGCCATTTGCAAATACGATGTTGCTTGCACCACATCGCCTTTAAGAAAAAGATAGTTTGCCATTCGATAGATATAAGAAATATTATCAGGCTGTTTTTCAAGCCCTTCATACAACACACCGATAGCAACGTCTATTTCGTCTTGTAAGACATAAAAATCGGAATAATCCAACCATGTCTCCTCGTTTTCAGGAAAATGGTCGGCTAAATACTCATATACTATTTTAGCTTCATCGTCTCGTTCGGCATCGCACAAATACTCGCCCAAGGACAACCAATACTCAAATGAGTCTTTATCAATATCTATTGCTTTTTTTATATTTTCGATAGCCTTATCAATTTGTCCCGTTTCGGAATAAAGAGCTGCCAAAGAAGCAAAAGCTAAAGAAAAAAGCGGATTTTCATCTATTGATTTTTGAAAAGCATAAACAGCAGATTCATAATCTTTTATCGCAACGAGACTCGTAGCCAACAAATACCATGTCAACTCTTTAAATTGCGATAACTGCAACAAATCTTTAAAAACTTCATTGGCTTTTTCTCTTTCATTCAGCGAGATAAAAGCACTCATCTGATACGATAAGGCATCTTCATTCTTATTGTCTATAGCCAAAGAATTATCGAAAGCCTCTATGGCTTTTTCAAACAAGTCGAATTCCGCATACGCCAATCCTAAATAAGACCAAGCAACGGAAGACAAAGGATGTTTGTTGGTGAAATTGATGAAATAATCTACTATTTGGTACTTATCTTCTTCACTCGGTAATTGGTAAAAGGCATCAAAAACATTTGAAAAAAGAAATTTATTGTCGGGGTCTATTTCTAAAGCCTGCTGTAAATAATACAAAGACTGTTTCGTATCTCCCATTTGTTCGTACACATCGGACATTCCAAGATACACATCTTCCATATATTCTTTATCTTGCTCGACTATTTTAAGCAGTTGTCGGTATTTTTGAAGCGATTTATCAAAAGAGCGTAATTGTGTATACAAATAGGCTTGTTCCAACAAGGTATCGGCATCTTTAAAACCGTCATTATCATCTGTTTCCGCCATTAATTTTCTTGCTTCTACCTCTTTCCCCAAAGAAAGCAAATAATGCACTTTTTTTAATTTTAAATCTTGCGAATCAGGAAATTGCTTCAATGCCTGCAACAATACTTTTTGTGCCTTATTAATTTTCCCCGTATAAAAATAATGGTCAAACACGATGGCATAATCATCACTATCAAAATAATAAACAGTATCATTATCCATCATTTTTTCAAAACGTTCGATTAAGCGTTCTCTTTCCGTGTCGCCAAAATCTTCGTTCATCTCTTCATCAAAATAATCCTCGTCCATCTATCCTTCTTTTTCTATTTCAAAATAACTGTCCCAATCTTTCCAAACGACTTCATAACCTGCTTTTTTAACCACCTCTAACATCTCTTTAGGATGGCGATTGTCGTTAATTGCAAATTGTTCCAAATCTTCACTATCTTGTGCATATCCTCCGGGCATTGTCTTCGAACCGGCACTAATTGCAGTTACTCCCAATCCTATCATGTGATTCCTAAATTCGGTATCTTCCCGTGTTGTCAGCGATATTTCCACATCATTGTCAAAAATACGAAAAGCCCATATCATTTGTGCTAATTCTTTATCACTCACAATATAATTAGGCATAAATTCGCCTGCATGCGGACGTATGCGAGGAAAAGCAAGTGCGTATTTTGTTTTCCAGTATTTTTTTTCCAAATACTGCAAATGCATTGCCATAAACACAGCTTCTACTCTCCAATTTTCCAAACCCAACAAAGCACCTAATCCGATTTTATGTACTTCCGCTTTTCCCAATCTGTCGGGCGTATTGAGCCGCCATTGGTAATCGCTTTTTATACCGGCAGGATGATAAGTAGGATAACGCTCTTTGTTATAGGTCTCTTGATACACATAAACACCATGCAAACCGACAGCAATCAATCGCTGATAATCTTCCATAGACATCGGCTGCACTTCTAATGTAACCTGCTTAAAATGAGGATGCACTAATTTAATCGCATGTTCAATATAATCAACGCCTGCATGTTTGGGCGATTCTCCCGTCAGCAACAAAATATGCTCGTAGCCCATTTCTTTTATTACCGCCACTTCACGTAGTATCTGTTCATCACTCAAAACAATGCGTTCAATTTTATTGTTGAAATTAAATCCGCAATAAACACAATGATTAATACATTTGTTACTCAAATAGAGTGGAATATAAAACTGTATTGTTTTTCCGAAACGTTTCTGAGTTGCAATACGGCTTTTTTGTGCCATGCTTTCCAAATATTCAGCTGCAGCCGGTGAAACCAAAGCTTTAAAATCCTCAATTGTCAGATTAGCAACTTGTAAAGCATGCTCTACATCCGATTTACTCTTAGCATTAATTTCGCTTTCTATCTGAGTCCATGAATATTTTTCCGCTATTTCCGAGAACATGTTTTTACCTTTCTATTGAATAATCTACCTCAACATTATTTAATATATACGTGATTTATAGCTATTTAATTTTAAATAAAACCACTTTGCAAAAGTACACTTTTTTGTATATTAATATTTGCTATTTTTGCATATTTAGAATATATCCGTATAAAAGGAAGATATAAACTAATTTTGAAATACAAGTAGATGATTATAAGAAATATGAGTTCCATACGACCCTCAACTGAAAAAATTATGAATGTATGAAATATTTAATTGTTGGCTTAGGAAATATCGGCAAAGAATACGAGAACACCCGTCATAATATCGGTTTTATGGCTGTAGATTATTTTGCTAAAGCTCATAATGTCGTTTTTGAATCGGACCGCTATGCTGCGTCTGCTTCTCTAAAATTAAAAGGAAAAACAATCGTACTTATCAAACCAAGCACTTATATGAATCTCAGTGGAAAAGCCGTTAATTACCATCTTCAAAAACACAGTATACCTATCGAAAACTTATTGGTAATTTCCGATGACAAAGACTTACCCTTAGGCGGCTATAAATTGAAATCACAAGGAAGCGGCGGCACACACAACGGCTTGAATCACATTATAGAAACCATTGACACTTCTTATTTTGCTCGCTTACGATTAGGTATTGGAAACGATTTTGCAAAAGGTCGGCAAGTAGAACATGTGCTTGGCACTTTCATGCCCGATGAAATTGAAAAAATTCAACCCTGCATTATCAGCTGCAAAGAAATTATTGAAAGTTTTGTATTTCAAGGTGTGCAACGAACAATGAACCTCTATAACACAAAAAAAGAAAAAAATAAAGAAGAAAGTCTTTAATACGTGAAAATTTATTGTACTTTTGCAATACCTAAGAATCGGATTACATCTTATTCGAGGTTTTAAATTAAAATATTAACTAACAATCTAATCCAAAAGCAGATTCTAATGGAAAAGAGACTGGGAATAATTAGCATACTCATATCAAACGCTGATATCGTCAAAAAAGTAAATGATTTACTTTCCGAATACAGCCATCTTATCTTAGCCCGACAAGGTCTTCTTATTCGCAATTACAATCTAAATTTCATTTCATTAATTATAGAAGGTACCACCGATGAAATTAGTGCTTTAACCGGTAAATTAGGTCGTTTAGAAAATGTTGAAGTAAAATCTGTGTTATCAAAAATTAAACTTTAATCTATACTATGGATACAAATAAAAAATTCAAAAATTTCATCGACAAAGACAAATTATATGCTTTAATTAATAGAAATGCCCCTACCCAACAAGAACTCGACACCATTTTAGAACGAGCTTTAAAATTAAAAGGACTTGATTTAGAAGATGTAGCTACCTTACTAAGGGTTACCGACCATGAGCAAATCTATCAAATCATGAACGTAGCTAAAATAGTGAAAAATGAAATCTACGGCAAACGATTGGTACTTTTTGCTCCTTTATATACCGGCAATCGCTGTGTAAACAACTGTGTTTATTGCAGTTTTAGAAGAGACAACAAAACTCTTGTACGCAAAGTACTAAACATGGAACAAATTGCTTCGGAAACAAGAGAGTTGCTACGCGAAGGACATAAACGTATATTGTTAATTTGCGGTGAAACACCGGCTAACGATATCAATTATATCTGCGATGCCATACGTACAACCTATGCCGTCAATGAAAACGGACACAATGTTCGACGTATCAACGTAGAGCTTGCACCTATGTCCATCGAAGATTTTAAAAAATTAAAACAAGAAAAAATCGGCACCTATGTTTGCTTCCAAGAGACATACGATCCTGATTTATATAAAGAATATCATCCCGGTAATACCCCTAAAGCGAATTATTTAAATCGCTTATTGGTAATGGACAGGGCAATGGAAGCAGGAATAGACGATGTAGGCTTGGGTGTATTGTTCGGTTTAGCCGACTACCGTTTCGAGATATTGGCTTTAATGGAACATGCTAAGCATTTGGAAGATGCCTTTGGCTGTGGACCTCATACCATTAGTTTTCCTCGCATTGAGCCTGCCGAAGGTGCGCCGCTTCCGGAACACATTCCGCATAAAGTAAGCGACGATGATTTCAAGAAAATCATTGCCGTTATTCGTATTGCTTTACCTTATACCGGCATTATTTTAAGCACACGTGAAACCGATGAATTACGCACCGAATTATTCAACTACGGTATCAGTCAAATATCAGCAGGCTCACGCACCAATCCCGGTGCTTATGCTAAAGGCGAAACCGAAGGACATAAAACAGGAAGTCAATTCCAATTAGGCGACCACCGTAATTTGGACGAAGTTATTTCGAGCATGATTGACAGCGGATACATTCCCTCTTTCTGTACGGGCTGTTATCGTAAAGGACGTGTAGGACAAGATTTTATGGATTTAGCAAAACCCGGACTTATCAAAGAATACTGTATGCCCAATGCTCTTTTCACTTTTAGAGAATACCTCAACGACTTTGCTACTCCCGAAACAAAAGAAAAAGGCTTTAAGTTGATTAAGAAATTAGTAGAAGACATAGAAAAAGAAAAACTGAAAGAAGTAGTAAAGAAAAATATAGTGAAAATAGACGAAGGCGAACGAGATATTTATTTGTAAAAATGATTATGTTTATTGTGTGTGGATAAGCTGCCTCAAAAGGGCGGCTTATTTTTTTATATTACACCTCTTCATAAGGCGTGAAATCATCGTCATTATCATCATTTCTATCACGATACATATCTTGTTGGTGATAACGTACGATTCTCACATTGCTGAAAAGTTCTATCAAAGAGGTAATAAAAGAAACGATGGCGCCATACAACATCGCCCAAAAAAAGCTGTCGACCGTAAAGCCCGGCAGCATAAAATCTATCAACTCGATAACAATAGCATTGATAACGAGCAGAAAAAAACCAAAGGAAAAAACAGTCAAAGGAATTGTTAATCTTATGAGCAAAGGTTTTAAAAAAGTATTCAATAAGATTAAGGTTACACCGACAATAATAGCCGTCAAAATACGCGGTTCTTCAATATGAATACCTTTTTGTAACATCCAAGCGGTAAACAAAACCGCAAAAGAGGTAATCAATAATTTGACAAGATAAAATTTAATTTTTTTCGCTTTCATTTTTTCTTTTACGAATATATTTTTCAAATAACTGTGTATCGCTTACCCGGCAAGCATTCTATATACGATTTGCATTCAAGAGCAAGCAATAATGTGGTTAAACGTGAAATAGGCATATTTATTTTAGCAGAAAGTGTATCAATGTCTATTTCATTATGTTGTTGAATAACAGCAATAACTTGTTTTTCATCATTGTCTAAGTCGAAAAATAATTTTTCTTGACGATTTTTTTTCTTTGTTTTCCCATCGTCCCATCGCATCATTTCTATAATATCGTTAGCCGAAGAGATAAGAGCAGCTTTATTGCTCTTGATTAAATTATTACATCCTTCCGAAAGGCTATCCCCTATTCTACCCGGCACAGCAAACACATCTCTATCGTAAGAGAATGCCAAATTAGCCGTAATCAAAGCTCCGCCTTCTTTGCGTGCCTCGACCACAACAACCGCATCCGATAAGCCGGCAATAATGCGATTCCTTTCGGGAAAATGCTGATAGTCGGGCTCTGTGCCACTACAATACTCCGTAATAATCCCTCCTTTATCGAGCATACGCGAAGCTAATTTTTTATTTTCATTAGGATATAACATCTGCAAACCATGACCTAAGACTCCCACCGTTTGTAAATTATGATGCACAGCCGCTTCGTGTGCGGCAGTATCAATACCATAAGCTAATCCGCTAACTATCAAAATATCCAAATGCGACAGCTCGGCAACGATTTGTTTCGTTACACTTATTCCATAGTTATCAGCAGTTCTGGTACCCACTATAGCCACTGCTTTCGCTACGTTAAAATCCATATTTCCTTTAGCAAAAAACACAATAGGTGCATCAATACAGTGACGTAGTCGTTTAGGATAATCCGATTCCGTTAGGATATAAGAATGTATATTGTATTTTTGAATAAAATCAATTTCTCGTTCTACCTTTTCGTAAACTTCTGCGGAAATTTTTTGAATACTTTCAACTACATTCTTCCGAATACCTTCGATAAAAAGCAATTTTTCCTTTTTCTCTTTCAATACGGCTTCGGCACTTCCACATTCCGTTATCAATTTCCGAGCAGTAATCTTACCTATCGCCGGCAGTTGAGATAATAAAAGAGTGTGATATAAAACAGATTGTTCGGCGTTCATAAACAGGTTTATTTTTTAATAATCTTATATATTTTTCGATTTAAATTATCTTGTTGAACAGTTAAGAAATAACAACTACTCGTCAAATGTTTCATATCAACAAGCATGTTTTTTGATGTAATTCTTTGACTTAAACAAGATTTTCCATAAACATCAACAATTTCAATTGTTCCATTGAGATAAACATCATTTTCAAAAATTAAGTACAAATTATCGTCAACGGGATTGGGATAGAAATGCAGACCCTTATCGGCAATTTCTTCGATTTCAACATCTTCTAAAGTGATAAACGACAGAGTTTCTCCATAAATCACTCTTTCGGCAAGGACTATAAAAGCTCTATACTCGTAAGTTGTTTTCGGCTGTAAACGGCTCAGCGTATCGCTCATATTGCTTCCTTCCGCTTTTACAATCGTGTATTTTTCTGCTGTTTGCATTTTATACTCAAAGCCTTGCATTAATACTTCTTCATCTCCATATTCCACTTGTCCGTGTAAAACAGCCGTTTCCACTCCTATATCGCTTGCTTCAAGTGTAGTAACACCGGAAGCGGAACCCAATGTTCTGAAAAAATCCGGCTCACTATAAAAAACGCCATTATTTGTAATGACAAAAACACGGAAAGTATAATCGGTTTGAGCATTCAGCCCATACAAAGTATCACAAATAGCAGTGCCTTCTGTCGGTAGTATATTATCTGTCGAATCCTCACACTTTCTCCATGCAAAACCTTGCATATATATTTGTTCATCAGGCACATTAATATATCCTTTCAAGACGACCGAACAAGTTCCCAAATAAACAACACCGTACGTCTGCAATGTACAAGCACGTAAAGTTTTAAATGCTAATTCGTTTCCAAATAAAGTATCGGTAGTAGTAATAATAAAAGAACGATAAAAATAATTAGTGTTCGACTGCAAATCATTTAGCTTGGCAGTAAAAGCAGTATCATTGACAATGAAAACATCGGCTATGGATTGCTCTTCGGCTCTCCATTCAAATCCTTTTTTTATAATTGTATCATCTCCGTACTGAATAGCGGCAGCGACAAGCGCCGAATACGGCGACACATTGGTAGCCGCTTCCGTTTCCACACTCGATTGCTGAGGCAATGTTTTGAAATAAACCTTATCCCCAAATATGGTATCCGACAAAGTAAGAGCAAAAGCCTGATACACAAAATCCGTATAAGAAGGCAGAGAAAAAAGCATATCGGAAAAATAAACTTTATCCGCACTCAAATAATTATCCGCTACTTCTGCCACTTTTCTCCATTTAAATCCTTTAGCAAGAATTGTATCTTTTCCGTACTCTATCTCAGCATTTAACACAGCAGTATGTGCTTTTAAATCTGTCGCCGCCAAAGTACGAATAGAGGTTTTACTTATTTTAAACAACAGACTTTCCCCAAAAACAGTATCGGTTTTTACAACAACATAAGCTCTGTATTCATAGAGCGTGTCTGCTGCTATAGCACTAATCACGGTTTGAAAGTCAGCACTGCTATCAGCCGGTACATGAGTAAAAGTAGTTGCATTGTGTTTTTTATAAACAAAAGCTTTCGATAATACTGTATCGGCAAGTTGAACAACACTTCCTTTTAAAACCACATCCGTCGAACTAATAGCGGGCGAATGTGTCAACACCAAAGTTTTTCCCGTATTTTTCAATAAAGGAAAACCGTCGTTGATTAAAGCCTCGTCCGAAATCCATACTTCTTGTCCCTGATTCAAAGAATCAAGTGCCTGCCGGGAACATAAAAAAGAAACATCAACCATTTCTCCTATCGAATTCGTCGGATAAAAAGAAGGCATTTGCAAACAATACGCATTGCTTACCTCACTATGATTGACTACCTCACCGCATATTCCTCCCAAAAAAGCCGACGACACTGCATACAATTGTCCGGCATTGTAACACGAACGAACGAGCGTTGGAATATGTGAAAAATTATGCACATTGCCGATTATGCCTCCTACAAAGGATTTATAATAATAAGAATTGGACAACACCCTTCCTCTATTGTAAATATGCTCAATAACAGATGGAAACTCGGTAAAACCTACGACTCCTCCTGCATAACTATAATCATAAGCTATCGCATTTACTACACCCTCATTGTAGGACTCTTTTACCAAACAATTACTTCCCCAACCAATCAATCCTCCAATATAAGAACATGAATTAGAATAAGTTTCAACATCTCCACTATTAAAACAACGCTCTACCGAAGCCCCATAATTCAATCGAGCAACCACTCCGCCGGCATAGGTGTATTTATGAGCAGTAGCATATACATAACCTTCATTATAACAATATTTTATCTTAGGCGAAGCATTATCACAATCAGCCAATATGCCACCGGCATAAGCCGTATTCAAGGAAGAAGAAAAAATCTTCCCTTTATTATGACAATTATAAATATTCGTTCCCGAGGCTGCATAACCCACTATACCTCCCGCATAAGCAAAAGATGAAACAGCATAAACCGACACCTTGCCGTCAAAGCTACAATCCCTAATCTCGGAAGCATAAGCATAGCCCGCTATTCCTCCTACATAAAAATTATAAGATGTTGAAAATGAAGACAATATTTCACTGTTGCCGGCTATGTGTAAATTATAAATTTCAGCATCCATCACATAACCAAACAAGCCTGTACAAACAATGGAAGGACGCTGAACAGTGTCTTTGCAATAAAGATGATAAATGCTATGATTATCACCGTCAAAATGACCGGCAAAAAACTCACTGACACTACAACCTATTGGTGTCCAATTGAGAGTATCTAAATCAATATGGGTGCTTAGTCTGAAAAAAGTATCGGCATACATTCTACCTGCATTCACACTCTGTGCCAAATAAGCAAGGTGGGAAGCACTGTCAATTAAGTAAGGATGCGTTTCGCTTCCATCGCCTTTTGTCCAGCATATAGCCGAACCGTCCCATTTACTTATTTGAGATAAGGAATTGACATAAAAGGCGATAAATAAAAATAATAAAATAAATAAACGCTTACAAAACATGACATGAATCGGTTTTAAAACAATAAAGCAAAGATAATATAAAATCTTTAATAAGACTCTATATTTAAAAAAATAACCTAAAAATTCCATAAAAAAATACGTACGGGTAAATTGCATTCACACAAAATAAAAGCTAACGAATTAAATTCGCCAATACGCTCCCGTTTGAGCAGAATCACAACAAGCTGAATAACAATTACTCGTCGGATGACTTCGAGTTATCCGATGAGTGGATTACACTTTTTTTCAGTTGAAGGAAAAAATGAAAAAAAGGAAACAAATAAAAGTATACCTTTGCAAAAAAATAAAACGTATGAAATACCCTAATTAACTAAACCACCTTATTATGATTAGAAAAATTTTAATAATACTCATCTGTAGTTTTTACGTATATACATCACATGCTCAAACCGATACGAATGAGAAGGTTTATTTTAAAACACTTCCCCGATTGGAAGTAAAAAACGAACAAATTTATCAATTATTGGATTCTCTTATTTTATATAATGATAAGTGTATATATACAATTCGCAATAGCCCATATTATTTTGATATAAATTTATATAATAAATCTGATGGTATAATCATAATATTAGGTTCTTATCAACGAAATTGTTTTATAAAATGGGATCACGATAAGGTGGGATGTTTTCATTATAAAAATATTTTAGTAATTGTTCACTCATCTGATATTTTAGACTTATTTTTTGAAAAAGAAAAGGATACGGTAGATATTTATTATTTTGAAGACTATATGCCTTATTCTCGTTCTGATTACTTAGGAGATGAGTGCATGTATATTGAATATAAATGTGTAGGCAATCAGTTTATTCCCAAACGTAAGTTTTTATGTCAGGAATTATCACCATATTATCACAGAATAAAAGAAGGTGAAACATGGGAAAAAATAACGGAAGATTATGGTATTACGATAGAAGATTTAATTTCATTAAATAAAAGAATAAAAATTAAAAAACCTCCTAAAAAAGGAACTTTAATAAGAGTATATTAAATTTAAAATTCAGGTAAAAACTTCGCTTCAAGTTAGCGTTATAGCACTATTTTTTATCCAACAATAATAATTCTTTAATAAAACAAAGCATTTGCTCATAAAATCGTGATAAAATGAAGCAATTTTATGTATTTTTGCAAATCACAATTAAGGAATATAAATAGCTATGACTGCTAACGAAATACGTAAGACATTTTTAGATTTTTTTGCAAAAAAACATCATCAGATTATTGCTTCTGATTCTATTGTTGTTAAAAACGACCCCACTTTAATGTTTACCAATGCGGGCATGAATCGTTTTAAGGATGTTTTTTTGGGCAACACACCTGCTCAATACGACCGCATAGCCAACAGCCAAAAGTGCCTGCGGGTTTCAGGAAAACACAATGATTTAGAAGAAGTTGGAAGGGATACCTATCACCACACCATGTTCGAAATGCTTGGCAATTGGTCGTTTGGCGACTATTTTAAAAAGGAAGCCATCGAGTGGGCATGGGAATTACTGACCAAAGTATATCAGATTCCGCCTCAAAATTTATACGTTACTGTTTTTGGCGGTGATATAAAAGACGGAACAGAAAAAGACAACGAATCCTACGAAATCTGGAAAACCATCATAGCCGATGATAAAATATTGTTCGGCAACAAAAAAGATAATTTTTGGGAAATGGGTGACACAGGTCCTTGCGGTCCTTGTTCCGAAATCCACATTGATATACGCTCCGAAGAAGATAAAAAGAAAATAGCAGGAAGAGAATTGGTCAACAAAGACCATCCATTGGTAATCGAAATATGGAATTTGGTTTTTATTCAATACAACCGCCAAACCAATGGAAATCTAATCCCACTGTCTAATAAGTATGTAGATACAGGCATGGGACTTGAACGTTTATGCATGGTATTGCAAAACAAACAATCCAATTACGACACCGATATTTTTCAAACTCTTATTCAGGAAATAGCCTCTTTATCAGGGAAGACCTACGGTAAAGACAAAGATTGCGACATTGCAATGCGTGTCATTGCCGACCATTTGCGTGCGGTTTGTTTTACCGTTGCCGACGGACAATTGCCTTCCAATACCGGTGCCGGCTATGTGATACGCCGTATTTTAAGACGTGCCGTACGTTATGGATTTACATTTTTAAACTTCGACAAAGTCTTTTTAACAACTTTGGTTCCGACTTTAGTAAAAGTAATGGGAACACATTTCCCTGAATTACAGCAACAACAAGCATTGTTGGAAAAAGTATTATTAGAAGAAGAACAATCATTTCTGAGAACGCTATCGCAAGGAATTCAAAAATTCGAACATTATATCCAATCGCATTCGCATACGGTCATTGATGGAAATTTTGCTTTTGAACTTTTCGACACCTATGGATTTCCCATTGATTTAACGCAATTAATGGCAAAAGAAAAAGGATACACTGTCGATATGGAAACCTTTTACAAAGGTTTGCAAGCACAAAAAGACCGCTCGCGTGCCGTGGCTACCTTGCAAACAGACGATTGGCAAGAAATTATCCCTAAGGCTTCGTATACCGAATTTGTCGGTTACGACACTTTAGAATGTGAATGTAAAATATTAAAATACCGATTAGTAAAATCAAAAGGGAAACAATTTTATCAATTGGTTCTCAACAAAACACCTTTCTATGCCGAAGCCGGCGGACAAGTAGGCGACAGCGGAACATTGGAAAGTGTCAACGAAAAAATCGTCATTACCAATACGGTGAAAGAAAACAACCTTTTATTGCATATTGCCCCCACTCTTCCCGAAAATCCCGAAACGACTTTCGTGGCAAAAGTAAATGCGGACAAGCGTTTAGCTACTCAAAACAATCACACTACTACTCACTTAATACATTATGCTTTACGCAAAGTATTGGGTACGCATGTCGAGCAAAAAGGTTCCTTGGTTCATCACGAGCGATTGCGTTTCGACTTCTCGCATTTCTCCAAAGTGAGCAATGAAGAATTGGAAAGAGTGGAAAATCTTGTCAACGACTTGGTAAGAGAAAACATTCTTTTAAAAGAACTAAGAAACATCTCCATAGAAGCAGCCAAAACAATGGGTGCCATTGCATTGTTTGGCGAAAAATACGAAAACACCGTAAGAGTCATACAGTTTGGCGATTCGATAGAGCTTTGCGGCGGTACTCACACATCGGCAACGGGCAATATAGGCTTGGTAAAAATTGTTAGCGAAAGTGCCATTGCCGCCGGCATACGCCGTATTGAAGCCATCAGCGGTAAATATGCCGAAGATTATGTTCGTCAATACCAACAAGAGATAGAAGAAATAAGACAATTACTCAATGCTCCCAAAGTCATTCCTGCTATTAAAAAGTTAACACAAGAAATGGAAGCCTACCGTAAAACCATCGAAACTTTTGAACAAGAACGGACGCTTCATTTCGTTAATCGGATAAAAAAAGAAATGACCGATATCAACGGAATCAACATTTTACAATCCGTAAACGATTTTTCTGCCGAACTGCTTAAAAATGCCGCTTATCAGCTAAAAACGACAGCTAAAAATTTACTTATCGTATTGGGAACCAATGCCGATAACAAAGCAAATATCGTCATCGCTTTGTCGGACGATATGATAGAAAAAGGCTATAATGCAGCTCAATTGGTACGCGAAATCGCTCCGCTTATTCAAGGCGGCGGCGGCGGACAGCCTACGCTGGCTACGGCAGGCGGAAAAAACACGGAAGGATTAAAGACCGCCATAGAAAAAGTCATTGCAATCATAACAAAACAATAATTTATAAATAATTTCGCTCTTTTACTATTAAAACACATTAGATTGAAATCAATAGACCCAAAAGAAAATTTCGAAGCAAGCAAAAAATCAATTGGTTATGTAGACTTAAAAAATGCTCAACCAAAGGATTATCAACGTATTGGTTTTTCGGTAGGATTAGAAGTTCATCAGCAACTATTGACAAAAGAAAAATTATTCTGTCGTTGTCCTGCAGGCATTTATCAAAAACCCGACGAATACGATGCCGAACTTTTACGCCACATGCGTCCTACTCTTTCCGAATTAGGAACCTATGATGATTCAGCCTTAATGGAATTTAAAACAAAGAAAAAAATTATTTATCGTATCTCCAACACAACGGCTTGCACCTACGATATTGACGACACTCCCCCTTTTCCCATCAATCGGGAAGCCTTACGCATTGCATTAGAAATTGCTTTAGCATGCAAAATGAACATTGTTAGCGAAACTCATATTATTCGCAAACCCTATTTAGACGGCTCTATACCGTCAGGATTTCAATGCACTGCCCTATTGGGAATAGAAGGTGAAATTGAACTGAAAAACAAAAAGATACGACTCGCTCAGTTGAGTATTGAAGAAGACTCCTGCCGTGAAATTTCGGACGAAGGACATACCCGCATTTTCAGCGTTGACCGCATGGGAATACCTATGGTCGAAATAGTTACTTATCCCGATATCCTACACCCGACAGAAGTAATGGAAGTCAGTAATTACATTCGTTTTCTTAATCGCAGCACAGGGAAAGTACGCACAGGCATAGGCACAGGACGTCAAGATGTGAACGTAAGTTGTAAAGGTGGTACGCGTATAGAAATCAAAGGGGTGGCACACACCAAATGGCTGCCGGCACTCAGTCATAATGAGTGTTTTCGACAATGGGCATTATTGGCTATCAAAGAGAAATTGCAAAAACGTGTCAAAAAAGAAAATTGGAAAATGCAGTCCGTTCAATTAAACTCCAAAGATTTTCCAACAGCATACGCCCCCATCAAAAAAGCATTTCAACAAAACAAGCATATTATTGCAGTCAATCTCCCCTACTTTGCAGGTTTACTATCCCATTTCACTCAACCCGATAAAGCATTTTACGACGAATACGTCCATCGTTTAAAGGTAATCGCTTGTTTTTCCGTTCCTAATATGATTTGTAGCGAAGACATGGACGAGCAGTTAGAAGTTGATTTTATACAAAAAATACGACAAGAACTTCACAGCAAAGAAGAAGATGCACAAATTATTTTTTGGGGACCTGAAAACAATATATCAACTGCACTTCAAGTTATTGAAGAACGTTCGTTGATGGCATTCGATGGCGTACCCAAAGAAACGCGTCAATCTTTTAGCGATGGCACCACCGCTTTCGAAAGAGTTTTGCCCAGCTCCGACCGTATGTACCCCGACACCGACACGCTACCCATTACCATTGATGATAAACTGATAGAAGAGATAAAACAGCAGCTTCCTCAATCGGTTTCGGAAATTAAACAACAGCTCAAAGATTGGAAAATTCCCGAAGATTGTCATGCCTATATTCTAAGCCGCAACTATTTTACTCACATTCAACACATCGTTGACAATCTTCACTATACACCCAAATTCATAGGTGTGTTTTTCGGTCAAAAATTAAAACACCTACACGGACAATACCGACATATTCCCTTTGCCATTCAACGTTTATACGAATTATTTGCTTTCTTAGAAAAAGAAAACATCGACAAAGGCATTGCCTATAAAATGTTGAAACAATTGTTTATCCATCCCGCAAAAGATTTCGAAGCTATTTTAGACCTTCTTGATTTTAAACGAATAAACGAAGATAAAATAGTCAAACAAATACCATTAATTGCCGACAAATACAAAGCTATTGATGATAAAAAAAGCAATATTGACAAAAAGAACAGCATTATGGGACAATTAAAAAAGATGAGCTTAGGCAATATTAATCTAAGCAAATTAGCAAAACACATTCTTCCATAATACTGTTTAAAAACAATGACACATAATGAACGAAGATATATTTCAAGGTTATAAAGGCAAAGCATTAGAAGTTTTAAAAAAATACAATGTACAAGTTTGGGACGATGCCGATATAGAAACCACGCGCGGTCATTTTTCAGGGAAAATACTTCCCCGTGCCGAAAATACCGACAGTTTACATATCGTATTAAAGCTATCTACCGGATATAACATTGGCGTTCATGTATCTACAATTATCACTATGAGCAGCCGACGTTTAGCACAGCCTGTTTTTAAAATTCCCGAAAAAGAAATTCCTTATACCAAAGGCTTGCCTCGTATCAAACTATTAGGAACGGGCGGCACCATTGCATCGCGTTTGGATTATCGTACGGGTGCTGTCATTCCTGCTTTCAGCCCTTCCGAACTCTACGCATCCGTACCCGAATTGACCGAAATATGCAATATAGAAACCGAAGAGGTGCTTGCCGTTTTTTCAGAAAACATGTCTTCTAAACACTACATTATCTTGGCTAAAAAGATAGAAGAAGCGGTAAAAAGCGGCATAGACGGCATTGTCATTAGTCATGGCACCGACACTCTACAGCACACCGGTGCAGCCCTCACTTTTATGTGTCAAAATCTTCCTGTTCCCATTGTATTGGTAGGTTCACAACGTTCGTCCGACCGTCCCAGCTCCGATGCAGCCCTCAATTTAATGCACGCCGCTACCGCCGCCGCTCACGGCGACATTGCCGAAGTGCTGATATGCATGGCAGGCACCACTTCCGACGACTACGGCTTGCTACACAAAGCGACAAGAGCCCGTAAAATGCACTCCTCTTATCGCTCGGCATTTCGAAGCATAAACGATACACCCATGGCGAAAATTACACGCAACAACATAGAACTTATTAAAAAAGAATACAATAAAAAAGACAAAAATAGAACGATAAAAATCATTCCTACTTTTGATGACAGGGTAACAATGCTGTATTATTATCCCGGCATGAAACCCGATATATTAGAGGCTGTTATCGACAACGGCTACAAAGGCATTGTTTGGGTAGGTGCCGGATTAGGACATATCAACAAAGAAATGTATCCCGCTGTAGAAAAAGCACATACAGCCGGCATTCATCAATACATGACTTTGCAGACCATTTGGGGCTACGTCAATTTGTTTGTATACGATACCGGAAGAGACATTATGGCAAGAGGCATTATTCCTTGCGGTAATATGTTGCCCGAAGTAGCCTATATCAAATTAGGATGGGCTTTAGGACAAACAGATGATGCCGAAGAAGTGAAACGCATTATGCTTACGCCTATCAATGATGAAATTACACAACGTGAACCTTATAATGCTTATTTGGTGTACCAAGGCGGCATTGAAGAAGTAGAAGAATTTATACGCAAAGTCAGAAAATAGAAAAAGGTAGTATCAAAAAAATAACAACTATAATGATATTCAAAATTGATATGGGTGTTTAATAGTCTAAAAATGTGACAAATACCATTTTTCATTTATTTTCACAAAATTCATTTCTTCCTCTATGTCTCCTTTTGGACCATATTTGAATTTTACACTTGCCATATTGCCAATTATCGTAGTATTTCCAATAACTTTTCCATTTTGGAAATATTCGATAAATTCTTTTTGATCAGCAAGTGACTGTAATTCAATATTGCAAATTGATTTTGTGTCTCCATCATTGCCACCTGTTGGGTCGCAAAGTCCAGAAAGTTTTGAAAAATCCTTCGTTTTTGCAGCAGTAAAAATAGTCTGCATAATTTTTACAGGGTCATCAAGAATATCAGTTGCAACATCCTCTTTTTGTCTAACTTGTTCCTGTTTTTTAGCTTGTACTTCGGATTCCTTTTTAGAAAGTTCGAGTTCTTTTTTTGTTAATTCGAGTTCTTTTTCTAAAAGCTCTTTTTCTTTATCAATCGTTGTTTTTGTCGCATTGTTGTTACATGAGAATAGGAAAAATGAACCTATCAAAAATGCCGTAATAAGTGCAATCTTATTCATATCTATTTTGTTTTAAAATTTATATTTATATCAATATTTGTTAAAATTCCATCAAAACTTGTTACTATATAATTTACGAAACAAAGAAACAACTTTCGTAAATCATTTTCTATTATATTTTTTTTTGCAAAGGTATACTATTTTTTATTATTGTTCTGATAAAAAATAAAAATATTTTAGCTCAATTTCGACTTTGTTTAATGAACGGGACGCTTCGACTACTTCAATAAGCTCAGTAACAGAGCCTCAACGTCACGAATTTATTTTAAAATATCCTCTTCCGTAATAGGCATATAAGGACCGTCTTTTACCTCTAAAATAACGGAAGATTCGATGACTTCTACTGTGTGCCAGCAGTTGGCAGGAATATGTAAACCGTAATTATTTTCCGACAAAGCCAGCAAATAGGTTTCTTTTAATGTTTTATCTTCATTATAGACTTTCACTTTTATTTTTCCTTTCAACAACAGATAGGTTTCGGCAGTATGTCGGTGGCGGTGTATGGGTAAAACAGTTCCCGGTTCCAAAGCATTCAACAAGCGTTGTGCCTTAGCTTCTAAGCTGTCGTGTAAATTAAAATTCATGCGTAAACGCGGCGACGCTTTCGCTTCTGCTATTAAATTATTCAATCTGTCTTCATCAATAATAATCATATTTTTCATCTTTCTTGTTACATGAAAGGGCTTCTTCTATTTTCAAATTCACCCCTATAAACACCAAATAACCAAACAGTAATCCGACAACATTGAACAGCATATCGTAAAAATTAAAGCTACGATAAGGTAAGTAATATTGCACTAATTCTATAGCAACGGAACAAAAAATCCCTATTATCATCCAAAGCAGTTTTCCGTTTTTAAAAAACAAACAACGAAACAAAGTCCATGGTAAAAATAAAAACACATGTATCAGATAATCCATGCGAAAATCTCCGAAAAAATCTTCACTTATTTTTTCCGCCGTATCTATTGGAAGTATATTTAACAATACAATTGCCAGAAGATAAAAAGCAAAAATAAACAACATCCATTTTTTGATTGAGGTTTTACTCATTGACTTCATTTTTATTCAACTTTAATCTTTTATTTTCCCCATACTACTCTTTTTACATAATCGGTGTAAGAGAGGATAATACGTACTACTTTATCGCTCACATTGGGCATAGAATAATCGCTGACAAGACGAAGTTCAACAGTTGCCGCTTTTTCTTTTTTCCGATTTTTTTCGTCTGAGACGGTTCCTACTTTTTGCAATTCCAATTCCGCCAATGCCTGCAAAATGCGTTCTAAATTCAAGCCCACCATCATAACGGCAGCTTCTTCCATGGCTTCGGGACGCTCGTGAGCTTCGCGTATGTTGAGAGCTCGAAAATTTAAAATGGACGATTCTTCGCTAATGGTACCGCTATCGGACAAAACCGCTTTAGCATGTATTTGTAAATGATTGTAATCGATAAATCCGAGAGGTTTCAACAAACTTATTTTCTCATGGAATTTTACCTTCTTGCTCTCTATCATATTGCGTGTACGCGGATGACAAGAAACAACAATAGGATAATTGTATTTACTTGCTAAAGTGTTCAATATATTCACCCAATTAAAAAACAAGTGTTCGTTGTTGATGTTTTCTTCTCTGTGAGTGGACACCAAAAAATATTCTTCTTTTTTCAGTTTCAATTGTTGCAAAATCTTCGAATCCGTTATTTTTTCTTTATGACGGTTCAAGACTTCGTACATCGGACTGCCCGTTTTAATAATACGATCGGCAGGCAAGCCTTCCCGCAATAAATATTCTCGTGCTATATCGCTATAAGTAAGATTGATATCGCTAATGTGGTCTACTATTTTACGATTCGACTCTTCGGGTACTCGCTGGTCGAAACAGCGATTGCCCGCTTCCATATGAAAAATAGGAATGTGTCGTTTTTTAGCTGCTATTGCACACAAGCAAGAATTGGTATCGCCCAATACCAAAAAAGCATCGGGTTGTAGCTTTTCCAACAAAGGGTCAATAGCGACCAAAATATTTCCTGCCGTTACAGTGGCATTTTGCCCCGCCGCATTGAGAAAATAATCGGGCTTTTTTAATTCCAAATCTTTAAAGAAAATCTCATTTAACTCATAATCATAATTTTGTCCCGTATGCACCAATATATGCTCTATGGCAGGACTCATATTTAATTTTTGAATAACACATGATAAGCGAATAATCTCCGGACGTGTGCCTACTACGGTTACTACTTTTAATTTTTTCATACGTTCGTGTTTTTTAATTTAAGATTGCATAAAACTCATACACCTTACAATCATCTACTTGTGTATTAAAATTACTTAGACATATTCGTTTTATCATTCTATTTATTTTAATCAAATTTTTTCAAAATAAGTATCTCCGTCTTCTTTGTTATACCACTCGTTAATCCAAAACTGAGTGTACAATTCGTCCTTGCCGATATTGGTAATGTTGTGGGTATACCAAATGGGCATATCTACATAAGCCGGTCGGCTTCCTTCCAAATCAAAGCTAATCACTTCTTTAGTGCCGATACGGCGTAATTGTATGCGTGCCTTTCCTTTGATAACGGTAAAACGTTCTATTTTGCGTGTGTGAAAATGATTGCCGCGTGTAACACCCGGCAATGTCAACGAAAAAGACGTTTGTCCCCCTGTACCAAAACGTACGGTTTCGACAAAAAAACCTCGCTCATCCGCAAATTTTTCTAAGACTTTCGGATAAAACCGAGCATGCTCGATAAATGAATGAAAGGTATAGAAAAGATTCTTTTCATTGTCATTGTTGAGTGCGGGAATATAGCCCTTATCAATATAGGTCGTTTTAAATTTTTCCAATAAAGAAAGAATATCACTCACTTTGGCTTGCATATCGTGAGGAAGCAAAACATTTTCTGTTTTAAACAATTTATTTTCAGCGTATTTATCTATTTTATCAAGGATGATTTTCACCAAAGAACCCACATAAATCAAAGGCACTTCGCTGTCGGTCAATATTTGAGCTTGCTCGTTGTGTGTCAGTTTATAGCAGAACGTTGCCACAAAAGAATTGTAGTTGGGTCTTCCGAAAGGACCGTACACATTCGGAATAATCAATCCGCTAAATGCCGCCTGCTTACGTTCCGCCCATGCGTGTAAGAGTTTCCGCCCCTCGCGTTTACTGCTGCCATAGAGATTGTCTTTTTCTTCTTGTATGGAAGAAGAAAAAAGCAGGTAAGGACGTACATCCATCGCCTCCATTGCCTCTATCAATTGCTTGACCAAACGCAAATTGGTATCGTAAATCACTTGAGGGTCAGGATGGCGATTCATAGCTGCCAAATGCACCACTACATCGCACTGCTTGACAAAACGACACAATGCATCGAAATCATCGTAAAAAGCATCTTCAAAGGGAATGCGTTCATAGCGTTCGGGATAAAGTCCTAAAGTATTGTATAAATGGCTTCCCACAAAACCGATTTGCCCCGTAATCCCTACTCTTATTTTCGAATGCTCTTGCATAAAATTTATCTTTTTGTTTATCCTTGTATGTTTACTTTTTTCAATATAGTTATCATCTCGTCTACTGTCAATTGCTTAGTATTATGAGAATGATAATCTTCTATTTTCGACACTTCCTTCTGTCCTTTGATAAAGTATTTATCGTAATTCAAATCGCGTGTATCGCAAGGAATACGGTAATATTCGCCCATATCTTCGGCTCTTGCCATCTCCTCGCGTGTTACCAAGGTCTCGTACAATTTTTCGCCGTGGCGAGTACCGATAATTTGAATGTCTTTTTCTTTATCGAAAGGTGTTTTTTTATACAATTTTATAATCGCCTCTGCCAACACTTTTAAAGTAGCGGCGGGTGCTTTTTGTACAAATAAATCGCCATTGTGTGCATGCTGAAAAGCATAAAGCACCAAATCAACGGCATCGTCCAAACTCATCATATAGCGTGTCATATTGGGGTCGGTAATGGTAATGGCTTTGCCGGCACGCAACTGCTCTAACCACAAAGGTATGACCGAACCTCGACTGCCCATCACATTGCCGTAACGTGTGCAACTAATAACGGTAGAAGCATTATCGCCCAACTGACGCCCTTTGGCAATGGCAACCTTCTCCATCATCGCCTTCGAAATGCCCATAGCGTTAATGGGATAAGCCGCCTTGTCGGTACTGAGAACGACTACACTCTTAACGCCGTGTGCAATAGCCGAATCCAAAACGTTTTCCGTACCATACACATTGGTGCGTACTGCCTGCATAGGAAAAAACTCACAAGAAGGAACTTGCTTTAATGCTGCTGCATGAAAAACATAATCAACATCTTGCATAGCTACATCTATGGAACGACGATCGCGAACATCGCCTATATAGAATTTCACTTGGGGACTTTGTAAAGCATGACGCATATCGTCTTGCTTCTTTTCATCTCTCGAAAAAATGCGTATTTCTTTTATATCGGTACCTAAAAAACGTTTTAATACGGCATTGCCAAAAGAACCTGTCCCGCCCGTAATCAGAAGTATCTTATTTGAAAACATAATGTATGTGTGTTTTATCTATTGCAAATATTTTCTAAAATGCAAATGTACATAAAAAAACAGTAAAGGAAGATAGATATTTTGTTTTTTGTGAGAATAAATAAAATTAGAAATTAGAATTAATAATTACGAATGAACAATTAAAAATTACGAATTGACGCTTCGAGAGCCTCAGCGTCCCCTATAACCCCTCTAAATCTCCCCAAACCCCTCTCGATATAAAAAGGTAGAATTTAGAAATTAGAATTTAGAAGGGGTTGTTGCGTTTTGAAAAATTTGACACATTATTATACATTAATAATTAGTGGAAAATTTACGAACAGTTTTCTTTGCGTTCTTTGCGGTTAATCTTTGCGTCCTTTGCGGTTATAAAGTTAGAAATTAGAATTTAGAATTTAGAAGTGAATGTCGCGTGTCGCGTCCTGAAAAAAGTTGACACATGTTATACATATTTTTCTTTTCTTAAAAAATGCATTATCTTTTCACTCACTTCTTTGGGTTGGATAGCTTCGACGCAATCTTGGGTGGAACAGTCGGTTTTGCGGTGATTGGCAGCACTGACACAAGGCGAGCAGGCTAATTTCACATAAAAGGCTTCGGCATCGCCAAGAGGCAAATATAAATCAGGACTTTCAGGACCAAAAATAACAAAAATTTTCAAAGCCGTTACAGAAGCAAAATGAGCAGGTCCCGAATCGTTGGTGAGCATACACTGACTCAAACTACACAAGGCAACCATTTCTTGCAAAGAAAATAAACCGGCAGCATTCAAACAATGAGTCCCTCCTACTCCATCTACAAAAGACTGAACATAAGACTGCTCCGACTTACTCCCCGTAGCCACAATAAGTATATCTTGAAGATTTTCGATGAGTAAACGAGCCGTAGTAACAAAATGCTCTATTCGCCACTTGCGTTGAGGAAGCATATCGGAAGCATTGATATTGAAAATAATCAAACGTTTGCTTTCCCAAGATGATTGAAAGGCAGTTAAAGTCGTTTTTACTTTATCGTAAACGACAGGTGCATAATGAGCTTGCTGTAATTGTATGTCTTCTTTTCTTATCAAAACCTTAGCATAGGGTGTTGAGAAATCTTCCAATGCTTTGCGAACCAAAGCCATAAAATTCACGCTGATATGTACATGCGGATTGTAACGTACGGGATGATTAATGAGTTTGCCACGATAAAAACCTTCGTCGTAATGGGAATCGAAGCCTACCCTATGACGACAGCCGCTGAACACACATAACAAAGAGGTAAAACGCGAGTAAAGCTCCAAATCAATAACGGTGGTGAGTTTGTTTTTACGACACCAAGCCATAAAACGTACAACATCCCATGTCAGCACCCACATATTCTTGCTGCGTATAGTAAAACACCGAGTGGCAGGAACGGTTTGAAGTATGTCTAAACTTTCGGCATTTTGCTGAAAAATAAGAAAATACAATTCCGAAGATGATTTCTCTTGTAAATAACGCATGGCAGGATCGGCTAAGACAGCACTGCCCATTTCAGAGAGTTCGATAAAAAGAGTACGTTCCAAGTTGATTTTTTTACGAGGACGAAAAATAGAAAAAATCCTCATAAATATACTCGTTAAAAAGCATAAAGGAATGCCAACGTACTTATCTATTAAACGCATTGTTTCTATCTGCATCGAAAAGAGAATTTTATTATTATTTTAAACTAACGGAAAAAGGAAACATTTATTTTGAATTTAGTGCTTCGATTTCGCTCAGCAACCGAAGTGCAGCGTCCCCTATAACCCCACCCGAACAAGAGAGTAACAGCTGACTGCTTTCTCGGCTTGGAACTTTATTGGTAATTGACAACGGATTTCACTTTCCGAAATTCATATTCTTTCTTCTTCCAAAACCGTATTTCTTTTTCATACAAAGCAGCGGCGGGNAGACCGAGGTTCTTTTGNTTGAGTTTGCGGCGNAGNACATCCGAGAGGAGATAGGAAAGNTAATTGCTTGCCCGACGCTCGGTGGCGAGGCGNAGGTCTTCTTCCGTTATCAGCTCGTTGGGATGGATGAGGAAGTTGACGAAAATATAAATAAATTTTTCGTGTGTATGATTACTACCCGAAAATATCACACACAGGACAAAAAAGATATAATAAATTATCCGGTCTCTTAGGATGTCTTTCATTTTTAAGTTGGCCGATATCACCTGCATATAAATGATATAGTTTACACTCATAATCAAATGCATTTTTTACAGAATCTATATATAGATACATAAAATGCGTGTATTCTATATCTTTATTTATGTGATCATGTAATCTGCCGTTCAAATCATCATCCGAACGACCAACATATCTCGGTTTAAATGATTTAACATCATTGTTTTTACCCAAAATATACACTCCAATAGCTTTTTCTACTTCGTTATTAATACTTTGAGAATCTAAAGGGAAGGGACCTTCCATGTCATACTTGTCAATATTAGTATTCATTTTTAAATTTTTAAGGGTTAATACTTCATTTAATAATATTGAAGCAAAGGTAAAACAATTTTTATTGAAACCGATTTAAAATTGAAACTATTAATTCACAAAATGTTGTTTGAAATTATTTCAATTGAATTTCAGACACTTGATGCTTGAGATTCAACTTTATTCCTTATATTATTGCACCAAGATAGAATACAGTCTTTTATATAATCCCTCTCTCATCTCTCTCTGCTCATCTCTCTTCTCTCGGCTCTCGGCACAAATCTTTATCCTCTTCTTATCATTGCCGCTTTTACCACATTCTTAACATTCTGCAAAAGCAGTTCCTTTACCCATTGCAGTTTGTTGTTGCTCCAGCGTTGGGGATGAGTAGTGAGCATGAGTTGAAAAGGAAACGACTGATTGTTAAGTGCTTTTATTATATCCTTTGTCTTGCGATACACTTTTCCTTCTTCTATCCACCGCTCTTGGTGTTGGGGAATTTTATCTCTTATGCTTACTTTGTAGCCATCCCATCTCCTACCCGTATCACTAAGGTAAAAAAGACGAGAAAAATCCACATCAAAATAAGGTTCACCGATAAGACCGAAATCTTTGTATTTGAAAACATTCCACAAATCTCTGCTATCGTGAGGAGAGCGAGGGCTGCCGTGCATACAGATAGTTTGAATAGGATAAAAAGACCGAAAGTAGCCTAAGTGTTGCTTGAATAAATGAATCCCTTTCTGCATGTCTCCATCGCTTAAAGTCAAATCTTCGTAGTGATAGCCTATTTCGTGTCCCAAAGCGGCTATTTGCTTAATGATTTCTGGCTGATTACTTTTCGGCACTATTCTGAAATAATAAGAAGCTCTTATTCCTAATTCTTTTTCTATGTTTGCCATACGTAAAGCATTGGCAGCTTTAGCATCTACATCATGACGAAGGATTAGCATTTTTTCGGCAGGCTCGTCCACACTCATGTATTGCTCAAAAGTGTAAAAACTATAGCCAGCGGATTGAAAACTCGTTAAAAGGCTTTTGTAAACGGTAAGTGTAAAGTCCATGCTACAAACAAACAGTTTTTTAGTTAGAAAATCAGTGCTTTATTTTTAAGTTGCAAAGATATACATTTTTCTTTTATACAGAAAGAGAAAATGAAAAATGAAGAGTGAAAAGTGGAAAGGAGAAAGGGAAAAGTGCCAAGTGTTTTTGTGATGTTAGCTTTGTCTTTTGCTAAGCAAGAATATCTTCCAAGCTCTCTGTCTTTATTCTTTTAACTTTACAAACTTTTAACTTTATAAACTTTATGAACTTTATGAACTTTATAAACTTTTAACTTTAAGTACTTTCAACTCTTTTATCTAAACCTATACTGATAATCCGGATTTTCTTTCATAATTTCTTTGCTTTGAGGATAGTTCTCGACAAACCAAACTAAAAAAGCCGTAACATCTATTTTATCTTTTAACATCTTCTCTCGTTTTTGTTGCCATTCCTTTTGTAAATCGATTTTATCTCTTTGTAATAATTCTATTCCTTTGGTTATGGCTTTTTCTTGATCTTGTAACGATTCGGTGTAATTGAATAGAATACCATATTGTTTTTCTAAATGGGTTGTATAATAGGTGCCTTTATCATTATGAAATAAAGAAGGAACACCCAACATAGCCGCTTCTTCCGACATGGTACTGCTTTCACCCCATAGTAAATAGGCAAAAGCAATGGCATGATGCATGCGTTCGGGACGTATGGGCATTTGATAGGGTTTTAATTCTTTCGGCAGTTCCGCTTCCGAAGAAATAAATACTTTGGCATAGTTGGAAAATGCTTTAATAGCTTTTAACTTATTCTCATAACTTATGCCTTTATGACCAATATCATGGCTCGCATTCCAGGATACAAAACGCAAAATGACATATTTTTCTTCCGGTGATACGCCTAATTCTTGTAGAACCGTTATATCAGGAGTAAAGCGATAGG
>JGI24712J26585_10000694_pt1 | contig 28676 bp, 19 predicted proteins | sample BioPla3DNA2_FD_26585 | JGI IMG/M metagenome (IMG submission 26585)
CAGAATTTTCCAGAGTGGGGTGAAAAAATAGCAAAAAAGTAAAATATGTCCTGCCCCCCTTTTATTTTTATTTCCAAATAAGAAATACGAAATTAGCAATAATGTCGAAATGTTTTAAAGTGAGAAAAATCGTTTCACTTCTTACTTCTTACTTCTTATTTCTACCTTCAAAAAAGGGNCATCTCGTGATGAAACAGCCCTTTACGTTATGATTTGTCGATTTTAAATTTTATTGTTTTACAAATCGTTTAGATACCTGACCTTGTTCTGTAGTTAAGCGTACAAAGTAAACACCTGCTGCGAAGTCACTCACATCAATTGAAGTGATCTCCTCTTCAACAGATAGTGCACGCATTAGCTTACCATACATATCATATATATAGCACTCTGTTGCTCCTAAATAATCTCTATTGAGTTTCAAATCAATAAATGATTGGGTTGGGTTAGGATAAAGAGTAACATATTGTGACAACTCATTTTCATTAATACCCACTTCGAAGTCAACATGAATAGTGTGATCTGCCTGAACACGAATCATGTATTCTGTTGCCGGATCCAGATTCGTTATGGTGTAAGGATTAGTATTGGCAAGATCTTCTTCCCAATCAGTATCCGTCACTTTTTTGTATTCAACAATCCAATTTGTCGCAGTACCATTCTCTGTCCAACCCACTTCCAGTTCAGTTGCACCGGCTGAAATTAATTGTAATTGATTAGGTCTCGGACAATTAGAAACAAGATTGATCTCTAAATTATCAATATATCCATAGGTGTAAGTCGACCCATAGCGAACCTTAAATGCGATATATTGTCCGTTCCCTGTATAGTTTTCAAATGAAATCTCTTTTTCATACCATGTCGAAGTAGAGGTGTTTGTAACAAAAGCCACCTCTGCAAAAGTAGAAGCGACGGTAGGATCTGTCATCACACCAATAAAAAGTGTATCACTATTATTAGTAGTCCTATACATGAAAGTAGCTTGTAATGTATTAACAGGAATAGATGAATCAAATTCAGGAGTAGCTGCTATATTGTAAGTTCCACTACCGGCATAAAAATAAAGTGAACCCGGGGCTGAAAAGTTAGTAGTACTTACATAAGGTCTGTCTGTCTGAGTCGTATTTCTTGTCCAGCAATTCGGAAAAACAGTACTTCCTGTACCATAAGAGTCAAAATTTTCGATCCAGGGCAATGTGGAAATCTCCGAACAACTTGTCATGAAAGAGATTGTAACCCATCCACTTATTGCGTTGTTACATACCGATTTTACTCTAAAATCATAAGATGTTTGAGGTTCCAAACTTCCAAGGGAATAGTTACCAAAAAATGTAATCTGCTCAGAACTCCACACCGAGTCGGTACTTTCCTTGTATTGTACTTCCCAATAGATCCCTGAATCATCGGTCTCCCAAGTAATATCAGCAGAATTTGATGTGATATTGCTTACAACTAAATTTGAAGGAGGATAACAGAACCCTTGAGGAGGTGTAATTGTAAACTTAATATTAGCTCTTACACCTTCATTTCCTGTTGCACTTGTAGAAAAAGCAGCATCATTGGGAGGTGAGTTATCTGTACGATTATACCAATGTGTCGCTGGAGCTTCTTGGTTGCGGAAAGTGCAGGCATTGTCGTAGCAGAGGTTTCCGCCAAATAAATTTTAATCTTTGCAGTAGTTCCGCTGGATGCAGACGCTATTTCAAAAGCAATGGCTGAAATTGCTCCATTATAACCAATTTCTTCTGCCTTATACAGATAGGCGCTTCTATTCCACCCATACCACCCCGGCATAGGGTCAAAACTGGAACTGGCTCCATTTCCAACCTGTACTTCAAGCTATGCAAAAAGGTGAAATGACATCAGTACTGACATCATGAAAAGTAAAATCTTTTTCATAGTTTATTATTTTGGATTAATATATAATATTCGGTTTCCTCTATTACTTTTTCGGGGGCAAATTTACTACTTTTTTTTAAGGGTTTTTTTGTCCTTTCCCCAGTAGTTTATAACCTTAAATTAAGGTGCTATTATTCAAATAATTAACTATTTAATATACTATTAATCTGTTAAATTTAAAGAGTGTTATGGAACGAAATTGTTGTTCGTGAGAGAGGATTGTAGAAGGGAAATTGGGCTGATTGGGAGAGTTGGGAAAATGTTGTGTTTCCAAACAAAGTCCGGAGTAAGGTTGATAAAAGTTTCCGGATTTCCCTCTTTCTTTACTATCTAAGAAATTTCCGGTGTATAATTGTAAGGCGGGTTCCGTTGTATAAAGTTCCATGATTCTCCCACTTTCAGGCTCATACAATAAGGCTGCCAATCCTAATTCATTGCCACCCTTATTGAGAACGTAATTAAAGTCGTAACCACGAGCCCATTGCAACTGAGGATGATCCTGATTAATACGTTCTCCTATTCTATACGGTTTTCGAAAATCCAGAGGGGTACCTGCAAGCTCCGCTATCTCTCCTGTAGGAATCATTCTTGAATCGATGATAGGAGTATAGTGGTCGGCATTGATTTGCAGTTGATGATTTAAAATATCCCCATTTCCCTCTCCTTTGAGATTAAAATAGGCATGATTAGTCAGATTAATATGGGTTGTTTTGTCTGTTGAAGCCTGATATTCAAGAATCAACTCATTTTGATCGGTTAATTTGTAAGTAACTGATGCAGTGATATTTCCCGAGAAACCGTATTCACCATCACAGCTACGAATAGTGAAACGAACAGCGTCAGGTTCTATTTTGGAATCCCATACTTTCCGATACCAACTCTCCGGTCCGGAATGTAAACAGTTCTCGCCATCATTTTGAGGAAGTAAGTACTCTTTATCTCCTATCCGAAAACGCGCCCCGGCAATTCTATTGGCATAGGGTCCTACAACAGCACCATGGGTTGGTTCATTTTGCTGATAATCAGAGATGGAATTGAATCCCAGCACTACATCTGCAAACTTCCCATTGTTATCCGGAACAAAGATCGAAACAATTCTGGCTCCACAATTAGTCAAAGTGACCACCATCCCATTGCTATTTTTTAAAGTAAAAAGCATGGTTTTTTTACCATCTATCACCGTTTCAAAATTCGCTTTTGAATAGGATAATTGTTGCAGGATTTCATCTGTTGAATTGTAGATCATACCATATATATTAAGTTCCCCAAACTATAGAATGGGTTTTATTTTTAAATTCATCGATATGTTTCACTCTAAGCAAATCCAATAATTGTTCCTCATTCAGATTAAAAAAATGGGCAAAATAGTGCCATAATTCTTTGAGTTTAGGTAAAGCTGTTTGCTCTGTTCTCAGTTGGAAAAGTGAGCTTTCCAACTCCTTATAATAAGCTTGAAAACGCTTCATTTTGAGTTCTGGATCAATAGGTTTTCCCAATTTTAGTTCTTCAATTAAGAATGGATTTCTCAATGCTCCTCTTCCAATCATCCAATGATTAATATCAGGAAAAGTTGCTTGTAATTGTCTAAAAGTGTCGATATCAAAGAGGTCTCCATTATAGACGATTTCATGACCCGTATGAGCAATTAATTGTTCCATGCCACTCCAATTGACCACCCCCCCATATTGTTGAATTCCTAAACGGGCATGAATAATTAAAAAATGTATAGGATAACTATTGAGTACCTCAATTAAACGGTACCCCTCTTCCAGGTCAAACATTCCCAAGCGCATTTTGATGGAAAGCTGAACCGAAGTAGAGCTAAAAATCTGATCCAAAATCTCATCTATCTTTTCCGGGTAAGGCATTAATCCGCATCCTCTTTTCTTACGTACTATGGGATTCATGGGGCAACCCAAATTCCAGTTCACGGCGTTATAGCCCAATTTTTCTTTTAACTGCACAATGGTATCCAGCATAGGTTGCGCTTCATTCCCCATCAACTGCGGTATCAAAGGAACCAGACGATTACGGTCATGTTGCAAATCTCTCCACTTTGCAGGATTAATCTGATGTTTCAGTTGTGCCGGAATAAATGGTGCTATAGCGATATCAAACCCGTGTGCATGGTTAAACAGCGGGTTTCGCATATAATAATAGGTAATCCCGTGAAGTGGTGCAAACCAAAAAGTGGGATTACCTACCATGTGTATTTTAAAAGTATACTTTATTCTATGATTAATTTAGAAGAAAGGGAGGAATTATTTTGAGTTAATCTGACAAAATAAACACCCGGAGTCAAATTGGAAGTAGATATTTGATCATTCAAAGTCACATTTTCCACTCTCAAGACCAGTCTCCCATAGCCATCTAAAACTTCAAGATAATTTTCAACTCTATCATCGATCATTCCCACTTTAAAGAAGTGCTTTGTTGGGTTAGGATAGATCAATAAACGTGACTCATAGTGATCGGATATGCCCCAAGTATTAAATTTTAATAAAAAATCATCGACAAAAAACTCCGATGAAATGGAAGCATTAAGTCCTCCTACAGTAATAAGTACTCTGATCGTATCGCAAATCGGTGATGCTCCGGTTTGAGTCATGGCTACATTCATCTGTTGATATTGATATGAAGCTTCTGCGATAGTGCTTGTTCCCGAAGCCACTACTTCCGGCATATTTGTCATACTATTCCATTGAGTTGCAATAACGGTAACTCTAACCTCATCACTTCCATCGGGTAAAAACTTGTACCAAAACTTCACTTCAGAGGGAGCTTCGGATAAAGGATATCCTGTTGCTACTAATTCTCTGAATTGCATCAAATCTTCCAGATTTAGATTTGTAAAATCCAGATTCATCAGATCTGTCAGTGCGTTCATATCCAAGTTAAAGGTTCCTACAGTTCCCAGTTGAACAATGCCGGGCAATGTAAAGCCTTCTCCAATAGGAAGCATTGCCGGAGTTACTTTTAAGGGATAACTTCCGGAGTGAGCATCCATTGTTTTAGCTCCAAATGCAAAGCTGAGAGGTAATAACCCATTAATTGTTCCTTCATACTTGATAGTCCATCCATCAGGTGTGGTTGGATTTGTCCAATCTTCAAAACCGTAATTAGGAAGATTCTGTGCAAATCCACGGAATGCAAAAAACAACACTAACAATGATAATGAAAGAATCTTTTTCATGACTTTATGTATATAATGATTCAATCTACTTTTCTTTTACCCTTTATAAAATGGGAATTTTACCACTTCTGCCTTCATCAATTTTTCTCTAACTTTGATATATAGAGGGGTTCCCACTTTAGAAAAATCTATATTCACCATTGCTGTTCCAATCGCTTTTTGAACAGATGGTCCTTGAGTTCCGGATCTAACAACACCGATCTTATTTCCATTTTCGTCACACACTTCATAGTCCATACGAGGAATAGCTCTATCGATCATTTCAAAACCCACAATTTTTCTCTTCAACCCTTCAGCTTTCATCTTCAACATATACTCTTTGTCGATAAAATCTTTATGATCAACAAATTTTGTAATCCATCCCAATCCTGCTTCAAGGGGCGAAACTGTATCATCAATTTCGTGACCATATAAGCAGAATCCCATCTCTAAACGGAGTGTATCTCTTGCTCCCAAACCGATAGGTTTAATATCAAACTCAGTACCTGCTTCAAATACGGCATTCCAAATAGTGTGACCTACTTCGTTAGGGAAATAAATTTCACAACCACCTGATCCGGTATAACCTGTAATTGAGAGTAATATGTTGGGTATCCCTGCCAATGTAACCGTTTTATGAGTATAATATGGCATCTCTTCCAGATTGGTATCTGTTAGTTTTTGGATTGTTTTCAGTGCCAAAGGACCCTGTACTGCCAATTGAGAAATCTCATTTGATCTATTCTCAATAATAGCTCCAAATTTTTCATTATGGCGAGTCATAAACTCCCAATCTTTATCAATATTCGCAGCATTCACCACCAATAAGTACTCTTCTTCTCCCATGCAGTAAAGTAAAAAGTCATCTACGATTCCTCCTTTACCATTTGGATAGCAAGAGTATTGTATTTTCCCGGGAGTTAATGCAGTCACGTCATTAGATGTAATATATTGCAAATAGGGCACCGCTTTGGGTCCTTTTACATAAATTTCTCCCATATGAGAAACGTCAAAAACGCCCACTTTCGATCTCACATGATTATGTTCAACCGACAAACCTTCATATTGTATAGGCATATAAAAACCGGCAAATTCGACCATTTTAGCGCCTAATTGCTCATGTACACTTTTGAAAATTGTTTCTTTCATAGTATCTATCTATTAATAATTAAATTACAATAAAGTTCAATCTGCAAAGATAATAAAAAAATTGAAACTATCTCGATTGTGACAAAAGTTTTGCAATCACCCTTGGATAGATCTCATGCTCTATCTTATGTATTTGATTTTCAACCTCTTCTAAAGATTCTGATCCCCAAATTTTAAATGAATCCTGATCAATAATTTTTCCTGTATCCACACCTTCATCCACAAAATGGACAGTAACTCCAAAAACTTTAACGCCATATTTGTAGGCATCCAGGATTCCATTAGCTCCGGGAAATGCAGGAAGCAACGCCGGATGAATGTTTACAATCTTCTCAGGATAAGCATTTAAAAGTGTTCTTCCAATAATTCTCATATAACCTGCCAAAAAGATCCACTCCACTTCATGCCGTTGCAATTCCATCAAAATTTGCTGTTCATAATGTGCTTTACTAACAAACTTTTTAGGTTCAAAAACAAAGGTTGTAATTCCCTCTTTTTCAGCTCTTTGCAAAACATAAGCATCCGGTTTATCACAAACCAAAAGTGCTATACGAGCAGGGATTGTCCCATTATTAACCGCATCTGCAATGGCTTGAAAGTTAGTTCCGGATCCACTTGCAAAAACCGAAATAGCAGGCAATTTTTTATTCATTGAAGATCAAATTTATAGTGGGTTGATCAGTAATTTTTCCTATCACAACAGGTTTTTCTCCACTTTCTTGAAGTAGGGAGATCGTTTGTTCCTTATCCTCAGGATCAACAACCAGGATCATTCCTATCCCCATATTGAATACATTGAACATCTCGCGATGGTCTAATCCCCCCATTTTTTCAAGGAAATCAAAAACAGGCGGCTTACTCCAGGATTTCTCTTCAATCACAACGCCGAGACCTTCAGGAAGTACACGAGGAATATTCTCATCAAAGCCACCTCCCGTAATATGCGCAATAGCATGCACATCCACTTGTTTCAACAGTTTTACAACGGGCTGAACATAGATTCTTGTAGGGGTCAATAAAACTTCACCCAATTTCCCATTCAATTCAGGATAATACTGATTCAGATCCAGTTGATTATCTTTTTGCACAATTTTTCTCACCAGAGAAAACCCATTGGAGTGCACTCCGGAAGAGGGAAGACCAATAATCAGGTCACCCGATTTTACTTTAGAGCCATCTATCAGTTTAGCTCTTTCGACCACCCCTACGGTAAAACCGGCAATATCATACTCTCCTGATTGGTACATATCGGGCATTTCAGCTGTTTCACCTCCAATCAGTGCACAATTTGCCAATTGACACCCATCAGCTACTCCTTTCACTATCTGTTCAATTTGTGCCGGATCATTTTTTCCTACTGCGATATAATCTAAGAAAAAGAGCGGTTGTGCTCCCTGAGCGAGGACATCATTGACACACATAGCCACTACATCTTGTCCAATCGTATCATGTTTGTCCAATGCAAATGCAATTTTCAATTTTGTACCTACACCATCAGTTCCACTCACTAAAATCGGATCTTTAATATTGAGGGAAGCGAGGTCAAACATCCCGCCAAAACCACCGATACCCCCCATTACTCCGGGTCTGTTCGTTCTCTCTATGTGAGATTTAATTCTTCTCACTGATTCATAACCTGCTTCAAGAGAAACTCCGGAATCTTCGTAAGATTTCGCCATTATTTCTTTTTTTTATTTCAATTATTTATATGATTAGCATGGCATCCCCATAACTAAAGAAGCGATACTTTTCTTTAATTGCTTCCTTATAAGCTTTCATCACAAAATCGTATCCTCCAAAAGCTGCTGCAATCATCAACATAGGACTTTCAGAAGGATGAAAATTAGTAATTAGCGCGTCAGTAGCTGTTACTTGATGGGGAGGAAAAATAAATTTGTTTGTCCATCCGTCAAACGGTTTGATATTTCCATTAGGATATAGTGTAGACTCCAAAGCTTTAACCACTGTTGTTCCCACTGCACAAATCTTCCTATTTTCTTCTTTTGCTTTATTAATCCGATCTGCTACCTCCTGAGTGATTAACATTTGCTCAGAATCCAATTTATGTTTTGTCAAATCCTCAACATCAATTTCTCTAAAGTTACCCAATCCGGGATGCAAGGTAATGTTCGTAAACTCAATCCCTTTTAATTCACATTTCAACAGCAGCTCTCTACTGAAATGGAGCCCTGCACTGGGAGCTGCAACAGCACCTTCCACATTAGCGTACAATGTTTGATATCTTTCCTGATCTTCCTCTTCCGGGTCTCTGACTTTTAGAATCTCATCAGGAAGTGGTGTACTGCCCAAGGCACTTAGTTTCGCACGAAAAGCAACATAATCTCCTTCGAACAAAAATCGCAATGTTCTTCCTCTGGCAGTTGTATTGTCGATCACCTCTGCTACCAGATTAGCATCCTCTCCAAAATAAAGTTTATTCCCTATTCTAATTTTGCGTGCCGGATCAACAAGTACATCCCATAAGCGTGTTTCGGGATCCAATTCTCTCAATAAAAATACTCGTATCTTAGCAGCTGTTTTTTCCTTTTCCCCGTACAACAAGGCGGGAAAAACACGCGTATTATTTCTGATAAAAAGATCACCTTCGTCAAAATACTCCAATATATCTCGAAATGTTCTGTGCTCAATAGTCTTTGTTTTTCTGTCTAAAACCATCAAACGGGCAGCATCTCTCTCTTCANGAGGGTAAATAGCAATCAGTTCTTGTGGAATATTAATCTTAAATTGTGATAATTTCATAGCGGCACTTTTTTAGTGCGCAAAGATACAACTTATTTTAAAGAAAATCAACCCCTTAATCACGTTTTTTTATTCGAAAAGTGTAATTAAACAATATTTAAACTCTGAATTCGTTATTGGGAGTAAAAATTTGACTGAATGAGCAGGAGAATATACTGTTTAAATTTATTTCTTTTTATCTTTTTATTGGGAAATTTCACTTTGGTTGATGCCCAGGTTTCCTGTGTTGCCAAGGCTCCTTCTCAAGTTGCCGTTGGTCAACCTTTTCAATATCAAGTTACATTAAATCAGAAGGCTTCACAGATTGTCAAGACCAATTTTTCCAATTTTGATGTTTTAAATGGTCCTAACAGCAGTTCCTCTCAGTCCATAACTATTATTAACGGAACACAAACAATCAATAACTCCTACACATACTCTTACACCTTAGCTCCTAAAAAAGAAGGAACTTTTAAAATTCCTCCGACATCTTTTAGGGTTGACGGTAAAACCGTATCATCTAACGAAGTAACCATCACCGTTACCAAAGGAAGACCTCAACCACAATCAAGGGAGCCCCAAAGAGGGGGAACGACCGCCTCATCACAATTCAATAAAAATGATGTTTTTATTAAAGCTTTTGCCTCTAAAACAAACCCTTATGTCGGGGAAGAGGTTATAATAACGCACAAACTATATATTGGACCCAGTGTTAATGGAGGGTACAGAGTTGAAAACATAAACCTTCCAAGCCAGCCGGGATTATGGAGTTATACTCTGGGTGATCCCAATGCTCAAGCCAAACAGAGTAGTGAAGTAATTGACGGAAAGCGTTTCGTTGTATACGAAATTCGTAAAACAGCGGTATTCCCACAAAAGGAGGGTGACATCACAATTACTCCCATGGAAATGAAATTTATGGCAAGAGTTTTGGTTCAACGCAGTAGTGGAGATCCTTTTTATGATCGTTTCTTTGGCAGTCAATCTGCTCAGGATTATGATCTTGACCTCAAATCCAATGCTGTAAGACTTCAGGTAAAACCCACTCCTTCTGCCAATAAACCGGCTCAATTTAGCGGTCTATCCGGACAATTTTCAGCTAATGCACTACTCAGCCGGTCCAAATTACAGACCAACGATGCTACTAATCTGACCATTACTATTTCGGGAACAGGAAACATTCAACATATCGAGATTCCGGAAATCCAATTCCCCTCAGGATTGGATGTAGCCGATCCAAAAATTACAGATAATATCAACACTAAAGGAGATCACGTGTCCGGAAGTCGTATTATTGAATATGTAATTATTCCCAGAAACCCCGGGAATTTCACCATCCCTTCTGTTGAATTTAGCTATTTTGATCCCAAATCGGGATCTTATCGTACGGTTTCTACCAATCCATTCACTTTAGAAGTTGAAAAAGGGTCCGGTCAAAATGTTTCCAGCTCAAGATCACATCAAAAAGAGATTCAATTTTTAGGGAATGATATCCGCTATATCAAAACCAATCAACTCCATATTACTCCGGTAGCTTTAACTCCTTTCCTGGGTTCTCCACTTTACTATACACTGCTACTTACTCCTTTGGTTTTAGGAATCATTATCGTTCTGGTTAGAAAAAGACAGATTGAATATCATAATGATCGTGATTTAGTCAGAAATAGAGGCGCTAAAAAATTAGCTCAGAAAAAACTCAAACACGCTCATCAACTGCTTCAGGATAAAAACAATGATCAATTCTATGAAGAAATCTCACGGGCATTATGGGGCTATATGAGTGATAAATACCTTATCCCGAGATCCCAACTCTCCATTGAAAACATTGAGACAATACTTGAAGAAAAGGGAATCCCGGCAGAGATTATTCAACAGTTTATTGACACACTTAGTCAATGTGAATACGCTCGTTTTGCTCCCGGAGATAAAGATCAATTGATGCATGAAATGTATCAAAAGAGTATTGAGTTTATACAACACAATGAAACCATCTCTAAAAAACAGTAATGAAGAACAACATGAAAAAGGTATTGTCACTTCTTTTGAGTTTATTTTTTATGACCCAATTAACGGGGTCTCCATTGGTTGATTCTTTACAAAATGAGATCAGTATTGGGAATAATTTATATCAGGAAGGGAACTACGAAGGAGCTTTGGAACACTACTTGAAAGTGGTTGACAATCAATATAAAAACAGTAACCTTTACTACAATATTGGGAATACTTACTATAAATTGGAGGAATTAGGCAATGCTATTCTGTGGTATGAACGCGCCTTGCTTTTATCTCCTAACAACGCAGATATCAAACATAATCTTGCATTTGTAAACCAGGAACTGGAAGACAAAATCGATCATCTTCCTGAACTGTTTATTACCGGTTGGTATAACTCCTTATCACAACTCTTTAACAGTAAACAGTGGGCTATTGTCAGCATCATTGCACTCTTTCTACTCGTAGCCTCCATCTTGGGTTATCTGTTTATCCGCCACAGAACGAGTCAGCATCTATCCATTAGTTTAGCTGTTATCTCATTGATTATCTTTATATTAAGTGTGCATTTCAGCTATCAACAACTCAACTCCAGAATAAAAAAGCCTCAAGCTATTGTTATGAGTTCTGTCATTACCGGGAAAAGCACTCCGGATGAAAAAGGAACTGATCTTTTTGTGATTCATGAAGGTCTCAAGGTAGCCATTACAGACCAACTCAACGATTGGGTTGAAATTCAGCTTCCCAATGGAGAAAAGGGTTGGGTCAACTATCAGGCTGTCGAAAAAATTTAATTTATTCTTTATTTTTTTAAAAAAGAAAAAAAGGGGGGGGAAGGAAAGGCATAGTCGTTATGCAAATCCATAACCTGAATCGTTATTTTTCCGGGTGTAGATTTATCGTGCTTACATGGGATAACTCTGAACAAAATAATCAAATTGATCTAGCTCATCTCCAGCATCCTCAATATCGATTTCTTCGCTTTTTCCATTAATTCCGAGTCAAGTAGAATTTCCGGTGTTTCATTTTTCAATGCACTCAAAATTGTAGAAAGAGTACTTAATTTCATGAATTCGCAGTCGTTACAATGGCATGTTTGATCACCTTGAACGAGATAAAACTTTTTATGTGGACTTTTCTTCTGCATCTCAAATAAAATCCCTGTTTCTGTAGCCACAATATATTCTTCTACCTCATCTTTTTCAGAATAATTTAACATCGCAGTGGTTGATCCCACAAAATCTGCCAATGCCAAAACAATTCCTNTGCATTCGGGATGAGCCAACACTTTTGCATGAGGATACTTTTCTTTCATCTCTATAATTTGCTCCGCATTGAGTCGATCATGCACATGGCAAGCGCCATCCCACAAAACCATCTCTCTGTTGGTTTGTGCATTGATGTAAGCTCCTAAGTTTCGATCCGGAGTGAATACAATTTTCTCCTCTTTTGGCAATGCATTTACTATTTTTAGTGCATTACTCGAAGTAACTATGATATCTGACAATGCTTTAACCTGAGCACTGCAATTAATATAACTCAACACCGTATGATCCGGGTAATCTTTCAAAAAGAGTTCCAAATCATCAGCCGGACAACTATCTGCTAAAGAGCAGTGTGCCTCCATATCGGAAATCAATACTTTTTTGGTAGGATTCAATATTTTAGCTGTTTCCGCCATGAAATGTACTCCCGCAAAAAGGATAATATCTGCATCTGTGTTCACTGCATAGCGCGCTAAAGCCAAGCTATCTCCAACAAAATCAGCAATTTGTTGTACCTCGGGAAGTGTATAATAGTGAGCTAAAATGACTACCTTTTTCTCTTTTTTGAGTTGTTCTATTTTCTGAATCATTGCTGACATAAGCCTATTTTTTAACAAACATGAGTTCTTCAACCTGTTGACACACAATATGTCCTAATAAAATATGTGCTTCTTGTATTCTGGGTGTATCCGTAGATGGGACTTGAAGTATAATGTCACAAAATGAAGCCATTGCACCCCCTGTAGCACCGGTGAAACCAATCGTTGTCACCCCCCCTTTTTTTGCCATTTCCAAAGCACGAATAATATTTAAAGAGTTACCGGAAGTCGAAAGAGCGATTAAAACATCCCCTTTCTGAGCCATCGCTTCAACCAAGCGAGCGTAGATGGTTTCAAAGCCGAAATCATTGGCTACAGCTGTCAAGTAAGAAGTGTTGCAATGGAGTGCTTCTGCCGGTAGTGGAGGACGATTATGGTAAAAACGACCGGATAGTTCAGCTGCCAAATGCTGGGCATCCGCCGCACTGCCACCATTACCACAGAAAAAAACCTTTTTGGATTGAGAAAAAGCATCCACCATTAAAGATATAACCTTCTCAACCTGAGAGAGTAAAGATTCATTTTCAAGAATGAGCTGCTTTACAGCTATACTATCACGAATCGACATCAAAATCGGATTCCTATTCATTGGGTCAAATCTTAATATAGGCTGCAAAGATACAACCTTTTTTTGAATTTTAAAAACGGACATTTCGACTTCGCTCATTCATAAGGGAAATTTCAAGATCATCAAATTTTTCCTTATTTTTGTCGTTTGATTTTTTGAGATGGAAAAAAGGAAAATTGCAATTCTCGGATCAACGGGATCGATGGGTGTTCAAGCATTACAGGTGATTGAGCAGTTTCCTGATCTTTTCGAAGTAGATTTACTGGCAGCGCTCAATAATGTCGATTTATTGATAAAACAAGCCAAAAGGCATCAACCCAACCATGTCGTGATTGTTAATGATGAGCACTATTTGAAGATCAAAGATGCTTTAGCAGACGAATATATAAAAGTATTTGCCGGAGCTGACTCTTTATGTGACCTGATGGAATTGAACTCTTTTGACATGGTACTTTCCTGTATCGTGGGTATTGCCGGTTTGAAGCCGGTTTATAAAGCAATTGAAAGCAAAAAGATGATTGCGCTGGCAAACAAGGAAACTTTGGTGGTTGCCGGAGAACTAATGATGAAAACTGCAACTCAAAAAGAGGTTCCTATTTTACCTGTTGACTCCGAACACTCCGCCATTTTCCAATCTTTGGTTGGAGAGCACTTTAATCCTATAGAAAAATTGATACTGACTGCTTCCGGCGGACCATTCCGTGGTAAAAATACCGAATTCCTGGAGCATGTTACTCCCAAACAGGCACTGAAACATCCGAATTGGGATATGGGAGCTAAAATTACCATAGATAGCGCAACTTTGATGAATAAAGGGCTGGAAGTGATTGAGGCCAAATGGCTTTTCAATTGCAGCCTGGATAAAATTGATGTGATAGTGCATCCCCAATCGATTATTCATTCTTTAGTTCAATTTACAGATGGGTCTATTAAAGCACAATTGGGACTACCCGATATGAAACTTCCGATTCAATATGCACTCTCCTACCCCTACAGATTAGCCAACCCATTCCCGAGATTCAGCTTTTTAGATTACCCGGAGTTTACTTTCGAAACTCCTGATATCAGCACATTCCCTTGCTTGTCGCTTGCTTATGAGGCTTCTAAAAAAGGAGGAAGTGCACCCTGCGTCATGAATGCTGCCAATGAAGTGGCTGTAGCACACTTTTTGCAAGAGAGGATTGGATTTAACGATATTCCAAAAATGATTGAGTATGCTGTAACGAAAATGCCCTTTACAGAACCAACTACAGTTGATGAGTATCTGCAAGTAGATCAAGAAACAAGAAAATTTTTAGAATATAACAGATTTAAATAGATGGAAATTACAACACAAATCATAGGTCTTATAGCCAGCTTAGGTATCTTGGTTTTTATTCACGAACTGGGACACTTTGTCTTTGCAAGGCTTTTTAAAACCAGAGTAGAAAAATTTTATCTCTTTTTTAATATTGGTTTTTCTATTGTACGAATGAAAAAGGTCAATGGGAAAAAAGAGTTCTCTTTTTTCTCTAAAAATGCGCCTGAATCGTGGAAAGAAGACCCTGAAACAACAGAATGGGGAATCGGATGGCTCCCTTTGGGAGGTTACTGCTCTATTGCCGGGATGGTGGATGAGACCAAATCGGCAGACCAGCTATCGGAAGAACCCCAACCCTGGGAATTCAGATCTAAAAAATCATGGCAACGCTTCCTGATTATCATTGGGGGTGTACTTTTTAACTTTATTTCTGCCATTTTAATCTATATCCTGATGTTTTACCATTGGGGAGAAACCTATATCCCTCTTGATAATGCTAAATATGGATATCAGTTTACTGAAGTAGCTCAAAAAGTCGGATTTAAAAATGGGGATCAAATTCTATTGGTTGATGAAAGCAAACCTTTTGATTTAGCTGATTTTTCTAAACAACTTCTCATTGATGACGTTAAGAATGTCACTGTTCTCAGAAATGGAGAAAAAGTTGAGATTGCTATCCCTAAAGATTTTGGAAAACAAGTTGTAGGTGAAGGAAAAGGATTGTTTTGTACCTATCAATTTCCTTTTGTGGTTGCCCAATTAATTGATGATATGCCCGCAAAAAAAGGAGGATTAATGCCTCATGATAGTGTTATATCAGTTAATGGTGTTGAACAGCTTTCTTATTACAATTATGTAGACTCTTTCAAACAAAATCCACAAAAACAGCTTGTTTTAGGCGTGATGAGAGGTGATCAATTTGTTGAACTTACTGTTACCCCTAATGAAGAAGGGATGGTGGGTGTTTATCCTGTAAGTCCCGCTCAGTTTTTACAAAGCGAAACCACTTACTATACTTTTTGGAAATCAATCCCGAGAGGTTTAAGTCAAGGCTTTAAAAATCTAAGTATGTACGTTAAACAGTTCAAACTGGTATTTACTAAAGAGGGTGCTACTCAAATTGGTGGATTTGGAGCAATTGGTAAGCTGTTTCCAAAAACCTGGGATTGGTATATTTTCTGGAATAACACCGCATTACTCGCTATCATTTTAGCATTTATGAATATTTTACCGATTCCTGCTTTGGATGGTGGTTATATCCTTTTCATTCTGATAGAGATGGTTACAGGAAGAAAACCAAGTGATAAATTCCTGGGCTATGCCAATACGGTCGGATTTATTCTTCTGATCGCGCTATTGCTTTATGCCAATGGATTGGATATTATCAGGGGCTTTTTTAAATAAAAGACAAAAATGAAATAGAAAGTTAACGAAAAATTAACTTTTACCCTATCAGTTTTTTTTATATCTTTGTCGATTAAACAAGGAGCAAGGAGGTCACTTGACTTTAAGTATATAATACTGACAGTCAACATTGTATGCTCACTGTCAATTTTCCTCTTCCCTATTGATTTACGTTTAATCTGTAAAAAAGATTCTTAATTATGGCACAAATTATTGACGAAGTTTCAAGAACCTTTAACGAATACCTGCTTATTCCGGGTCTGACAACCAAAGAATGTACTCCTGATAGAGTTAATTTAAGCACCCCTATCACAAGATACAAAAAGGGGGAAGTGCCTGAGATGAAACTCAATATCCCTATTGTTTCAGCTATTATGCAATCGGTTTCAAACTCAACGTTAGCCATTGCTCTGGCAAGAAATGGTGGATTGTCTTTCATCTACGGATCTCAACCTATTGATGAGCAAGCTGAAATGGTGAGAAAAGTGAAAAAATTCAAAGCAGGATTTGTGGTGAGTGATGCGAATCTAAAACCCACACAAACCTTAAAAGATGTACTTGAAATGAAAGCCAAAACCGGATTTTCAACCATTGGAATTACTGAAGATGGAACTTCAAATGGCAAACTTTTGGGTATGGTTACCAGCAGAGATTACAGACCCAATAAAGATCCACATGATAAGTTGATTCAAGATTTTATGACCCCCTTCTCCAAATTGGTTACCGGTCGCTTTGGAATCTCTTTGGAAGAAGCTAATGATATTATCTGGGAGCATAAAATCAACACCCTCCCTATCATTGATGAAGATCAATCATTAAAATATTTTGTTTTTAGAAAAGACTACGATAATCATAAAGAGTACCCTAACGAACTTTTGGATGATCATAAAAGATTAATGGTGGGAGCGGGTATCAACACACGCGATTATGTTGAAAGAGTACCTAAACTATTGGATGCCGGCGTGGACATTTTATGTATTGACTCCTCTGACGGGTTCTCCGAATACCAAAAAGAAACCATCCATTATATTAAAGAAAAATATGGCGAAGGCGTTAAAGTTGGAGCCGGAAATGTGGTTGATGCCATTGGGTTCAATTATTTAGCCGATGCCGGTGCAGACTTTATCAAAGTGGGAATCGGAGGCGGATCAATCTGTATTACCAGAGAGCAAAAAGGGATTGGAAGAGGTCAGGCTACTGCCATTATTGAGATTGCAAAAGCAAGGGACGAATACTTTGAAAAACATGGAGTCTATATCCCTATTTGTTCTGACGGCGGGATTGTTCAAGATTATCATATGGTGCTTGCCCTGTCAATGGGTGCAGACTTTATCATGATGGGTCGCTATTTTGCCCGTTTCGATGAAAGTCCAACAAAAAAACTGATGGTCAACGGAAATTATGTGAAAGAGTATTGGGGAGAAGGATCCAACAGAGCCAGAAACTGGCAACGTTATGATATGGGTGGATCTACCGGGATGAAGTTCGAAGAGGGTGTGGACAGCTACGTTCCCTATGCCGGAAAATTAAAAGATAATATAGAAATAACATTGGGCAAAATCAAAGCTACCATGTGCAGCTGCGGTGTGCTCACTATTCCTGAATTAAAAGAAAATGCGAAGATCACCATGGTTTCCTCAACCAGTATTATTGAGGGTGGTGTTCATGACGTAATTTTAAAAGAAAGTACAAATCCAATTTAATTATATAACTTATGAAAACAATGAAAAAAATTGCCCTTGCAGTGCTGTTCTTATTTTTAGGAACGACTACCCTGCATCTTTGGGCGCAAGAAAATTCGCCTAACACTGTCATATTANGTGAGGATTTTGAAAATTTAATCGACGGAAACGGANCCTACGGAGGTTCAACCTTAACTTTCAACAGTGGTGTCTATTTTATTAAAGGCTACACAACAATGGNTNGTAGCGATCGTAAAATAGGTACTCGTTCTGTTCGCATGAGAGCTANTACAACTGACACTGACGGTAATGAGATCACAATGACCACCGACTTTACCAATGGGGTTGGAAGTGTCTCTTTTATGTACGGTTCATACGGTACACACTACGGAGGAACAGTATATGTTCAATATTCGACAGATCAAGGGACAACCTGGAATGAGGTACCCAACAACAGTGTTACTGCTCCCGCCTGGGATGAAACTGTAGGAATGCAATCTGCCACTATACCCGTAAATATCGCCGGAACTGTGAGAATTAGAATTTTTAAAGCTGCGCAACCCGGATCAACATCCTTAAATATTGACAACTTGGAAGTTACAGAGTACGTCCAAACCAACCAGGTGGCTGCTCCCCTATTCAGTGTCAATAGTGGAACCTATTATGAGCCATTTCAAGTGAGCCTCTCTACCACTACCGCTGATGCCAGCATTTATTACACAACGGATGATTCTACTCCTGATGCTAATTCTACACTCTATACAACACCAATCTCAGTTTCTACAACTACCACTTTAAAAGCAATAGCAGTTAAAACCGGTATGACCAATAGTGGAATCTCCACAGCCTCATACACATTCCCCGTCCAAGTTGCTAATATTGCTGCATTCAAAGCTGCCAATACAACCACTAACTCTACCGTATATCACATCACCGGTGATGTAACCTTCGTATTTAAATCAGGAAGAAATACTTATATCAAAGACGAAACCGGAGGTTTATTAATTTATGATAGCAACACCCCTGTGATTACTGAGCAATATAACCCGGGAGACGTGATTTCCGGAGGAGTTTACGGAACCTACACAGTTTACAACGGATTGATAGAATTGATTCCTACTTATCCAACTGCTGCAGGAACACCAGGAACACCTGTTGTTCCGGTTACTCTTACTATGGGAGAAATTATTAATAACTTCGACACCTATCAATCACAACTAGTTACCATTGAGCAGGTTACTTTTGAAAGCGGCACATTTGGTACCGGTTCAGGAGGAAATATTACAATATATCAAGGAGACAATCAGATGACATGTAGAAATCATTTCTATACTATCACTAACTATTCTCCTGATCCCAATACGGTATATAATGTTACAGGCTTTCTAATTCCCTACAATACCAGCAAACAGATTGCACCACGTGATACAAATGATATTCAGATTTATTCTCCTGCAAACCCAACTTATACCGTCACTTTCCCAACATTAACCGGGATTACCTTTACTCCAGTTGCAGGATATACGTCTCCTGTAGATTCTTTGGAAAGCTTTGCCTTTACTGTAACATTGGCTACTTCACATGATAACTCTGAAATTATCGTTAAAAGTAATGGAGTTGTTTTAACTCCGGTTGAAGGAATATATACCATCACTGCAATTGTTGCTGATCAAATTATTACCGTTGAAGGACTTGCTATTAATACCTATGAAATTGTAGCCACAAGCGGAGCCAATGGAACTATTACTCCTTCCGGTACTACTACAGTAGAGTATGGCAATAATTTAACCTTCAACTTCACTCCCGACACAGGATATATGATTGATGAAGTGACTGTTGACAATGTTGTTGTAGGAAGCAACCCTCAATACACATTTAACAATATTACAGCTAATCATACTATTCATGTAACTTTCGAGGCTATTCCGGTGAATCAACACACTATAACTGCTACCGCAGGACCCAATGGTACTATCACTCCAACAGGAACTCAATTGGTGGATGAAGGGGATAACATCACATTCACAGCCACTCCCGATCAGGATTATGAGATCGATTCTCTGTTCATTGATGGTATTTCAGTGACACCTGTTGCAAGCTACACATTTGAAAACGTAACTGACAACCATACCATTCATTACACTTTTGCACTCATTGAAGAGGATGATAGTTTCTTTGAAGATTTTGAAGACCTTACCGGAACAGGTAGTTATCAAGGTGCTGTTCTTACTTTTGCTACCGGTGAATACTTTGTGAAAGGATTTACTACAATGGATGAAAGAGACCGCTATATTGATACTCGTTCCGTACGAATGAGAGCAAACCAAAATGACGCTACAGGCAATGAAATTACAATGAATTTTGATCGCACTAACGGTATCGGAGATGTTTCATTCCGCTATGCTTCGTACGGAACTCATGCCGGAGGTACAGTTTATGTACAATACTCAACTGACCAAGGTACAACCTGGAATGATGTGCCTAACAACAGTGTTACTGCACCCGCATGGAATGAAACTGAGGGCATGCTTTCAGCTACTGTTCCTGTGAATGTTGCAGGAACTGTGAGAATCAGAATCTTTAAACCACAAGAAGCTGCCTCCAGAAGTGTTAATATTGACAATCTAGAATTAACTGATTTCGATCCAACTACCATGGTTTCAACACCGATATTCAGTCCTGGTGGTGGAAATATCTTTGCTCCGGTTCAGGTAACTATCACTACCGCTACTGCAGACGCAACTATTTACTACACTACCGATGGAACNACGCCNGATGAAAATGCTACACTTTACACAACTCCTGTCACAGTCTCAACAACAACTACACTAAAAGCTATCGCAGTTAAAACCGGTATGACCAGCAGCGGAATTGCAAGTGCAACTTATACTTTCCCCACTCAGGTTAATACCATTGAAGAGTTTATTGAAGCTAACAACGGAGTTACCAACAACACTCCTTACCAGATTACAGGTGACGTTACTTTTGTGTTCAGAAGCGGACGTTATATCTATATCACTGATGAAACCGCATCCCTATTGGTGTTCGATAACAGCACCAGCTTAATCACTAACGAATATGTTAATGGTGATATCATTGAGGGTGGAATTATCGGTACCTGCAACGTGTACAACGGATTAACACAAATGATCCCTCTAACCGATTGGGCAGCCTCTACTGATAATGAAGGAGCAGTTACTCCGACTGTTGTAACCGTTGAAGATATTATCGACAATTATGGTTTATACGAGTCCAAATTGGTTACCATTGAGAATGTAACATTCAGTGCCGGACTATTTAACACAACCAGCACTACCAATGTTAATTTTACTCAAGATGGAAACAGTATGGCTTGTCGCAATGTACACAGAACTTTGGATATGACCATTCCAGAAGGATTCCAGGCTGATGTAACAGGATTTATCCTCAGATTCAACACCAATTTCCAAATTGCTCCGAGAGACAATAACGATATTGTTGAAGTAACCGTTGAACCTGATCAAGTTGCTACTCCTACGTTCACACCTGCCGGAGGAACTTACAATGAACCTCTTTCCATAACTATCGCTTGTGCAACTCCCGATGCTACAATCTACTACACCACTGACGGCACTGAACCCAGCGATGCGAGCACACTCTACTCCGGAGAATTCACACTTCAAGCAGGCGTATACACTGTTAAAGCGATCGCTTACAAAACAGATATGCTCCCCAGTGAAATTGCCACCGTTGAGTATGAAATCACCGTTGGTATCAGCGAATATGAAGCTCAACAAATCCAAATCTATCCTAATCCTACTCAAGGATCTATGCAATGGATCAACAACTCTGCGTCGCTAGAAATTAATTCTTACCAATTGTATGATCAATATGGCAGAATGTTGATGTCAGGTAAAGTTGCAAACCAATCCGAAACAATTGATTTACAAGAATTGAGTTCCGGAATCTATCTGCTCCACTTGAATAGTGAAAATGGAGTGATCATTAAAAAGGTTATGAAAGTTAAATAATAATCTTTTCAAATATAATCTAAAGGGCGATCTAAGTTATTAGGTCGCTCTTTTTTTTCTTATTTTTCTTTTTTTATAAATTTAAAAAATCAGGGGGCAGGAAAACTATTCCTCTTCAGTCATACCATTTCCCCACTCGGCTAGGGGCAGAGACAAGCCCTGCCCCTACAATCGCGTCTAATAAAAATTTGTGACCCCGTAATTCGTAATTCGTAATTGGCAACAGGTCCTAAAAGGGAAATATTACCGAGCGGGGTGGTGAAATAGCAAAAAAGGGGAACATATTCTGCCCCCCTTTTATTTTTATTTCCAAATAAGAATTAAAATAATGAAAATCCGTTTTATCTTCGTTCTCTTCGGTCATTATTAAGGGATCTGTTATCTCTTCTTCCACTACCACCGTTATGACGAATACGTCCACCAGAAGGTTTGTTTCCATTAGGTCTTGGTCCTCTTGCGGTAGGCTCTACCCAACCCTCAGGTTTTTCTAAAAGAACACGATGAGAAAGTTTATATTTGCCTGTTTTCTCATCAATAGCGATCAGCTTAACTTTTATCTCATCCCCAATTTTCAAGACATCCTCAACATTTTCAATTCTCTTATAAGCAATTTCCGACACGTGAAGTAAAGCTTCCACATTGGGAATAATCTCAACGAATGCACCAAAAGAAGTAATACTTTTAACCACTCCGTCGTACACTTCCCCAATTTCTGGAACGGTAGTAATCTGTTTAATTTTAAACACTGCTTTTTCTATATTTTCCAGGTTTGGAGAAGCAATATCGATAATTCCAACTCCATCTTTCTCTTCAATGGTAATCAAGGTGTCAGTCTCACGTTGCATCTCCTGGATAATCTTACCACCAGGTCCGATAATAGCGCCAATAAATTCACGTGGTATAATCATCTGTTGGATTCTTGGTACAAATGGTTTGTAATCCTCACGAGGTTCTGAAATAGCTTCTTCCATTCTATCCAGGATATACAATCTACCCTCTTTGGCTTGTGCCAATGCCTCAGCCATCATTTGAGCCGATAATCCTCCAATCTTGATATCCATCTGACAAGCAGTGATTCCATCTCTGGTTCCACACACTTTAAAGTCCATATCTCCAAGATGGTCTTCATCTCCTAAAATATCAGAAAGAATCGCATAGTTTCCTGTTTTCTCATCTGTGATTAGCCCCATAGCAATTCCGGATACCGGTTTTTTAATCTTAACTCCTGCATCCATCAATGCCAGCGTACCGGCACATACTGTAGCCATAGAAGAACTTCCATTAGATTCTAAAATATCAGATACAATTCTAAGAGTGTAGGGAAACTCAGTTGAGTCCATTGGAATCACAGGTTTTAATGCTCTGAGTGCTAAGTTTCCATGTCCAATTTCTCTTCTACCTGCACTTCCTACCCTTTTCACTTCACCGACAGAGAATGGAGGGAAGTTGTAGTGTAACATTAATCTATTAGTTCCATGTATGATTGCTCCATCAATTAACTGCTCATCATCTTTTGTTCCCAATGTAATGGAGGTTAATGATTGCGTTTCACCTCTGGTAAAGATAGCCGATCCATGCACTGCCGGTAGATAATCTGTTTCAATCCAGATTGGTCTGATTTGGTTGGTAGCTCTACCATCCAATCTTACTCTATCGTTCAGGATCATGGCTCTCATTGCATCATACTGCACATCATGATAATATCTGTTAATGAGAGGCATAGCTTCTTCCAGTTCCTCTTCAGGATAAGATTCTACAAACTGATTTAAAACCTCATCAAATCGATCATGACGCTCTTGTTTTGAGGTTTGTGCTTTAGCAATTTGATAAACTTTATCATACGTTTCCTGATATACTTTTTGTTTGAGTTCTTCATCATGATTTTCATGACAATACTCTCTTTTAGGATTTGCTTTTTCAACTTGTGCAGCTAAGTTCAACTGTTCTTGGCATAATTGTTTGATCGCTTCGTGTGCAAAGTTCAAGGCATCCACCATATCCTCTTCCGAAATCTCTTTCATTTCTCCCTCTACCATCATGATATTATCGATAGTAGCTGCCACAATCATGTCAATATCTGAAGATTCCATTTGTTCAACGGTAGGATTAATCACAAACTCTCCACCTACTCTTCCTACACGCACTTCAGCAACCGGTCCCTGAAACGGGATATCAGATACTGCCAACGCAGAAGATGCTGCCAGACATGCTAAAGCATCAGGCAGGTTATTTGGATCACCTGAAATCAAATAGATCAACACTTGTGTTTCTGCGTGAAAATCAGCGGGAAAAAGTGGTCTTAGTGCTCTATCCACCAATCGTGCGATCAAGATCTCATACTCTGATGGTCTTGCCTCTCTTTTAAAGAATCCGCCGGGTATACGCCCTACTGAAGTATACTTTTCCTGATACTCAACTTGTAGAGGCATAAAATCTACATTTTCTGCGGCTTCTTTTTTTGCGCATACGGTAGCCAGCAACATCGTATCACCCATTCTCACCACTACTGATCCATCAGCTTGTTTAGCTAATTTTCCGGTTTCTATGGTAATCTCTCTACCATCTGCAATTGTAAATGTATGTTTAATTCCAATCATATATATCGTAATTTATTTAATAATGTATGAAAAAAGGCAATTTCTATATTAAATTGCCTTTTCAATATACGCTTTAAAAAGCTTTTATTTTCTTAAACCTAATTTTTTAATAACCTCTCTATAACGTTCAATCTCATTTTTTCTAAGATATTCCAACAATCTTCTTCTTTTCCCAACCAGATTGATCAACGCTTTTTTTGTAACGTGATCTTTCTTATTCTTTTTCACATATTCGGTAAGATGCTTAATTCTATGTGTAAATAGCGCAATTTGACTCTCTGGTGAACCAGTATCTGTAGCAGTCTTACCAAACTCATTGAAAATCTCTTGTTTAACTTCTTTTGTCAAATACATAATAATCTTCTCTTTTTATATAAAATGTCTTCTTTTAATCAATCGGCAAAAATACAAAAAATATTGATATAATTCATTTTATGAAAGATTTTCTTTTCTTTTTTTTTGAATTTATCAAAAAAAAGGCTACTGCCTTTCGGAAGTAGCCTTTCATTAATCCTTACAGGAAATACTATTTAGTGATATGTACTTTGTAAGCTGCAGCACCTTGAGTAGTATATACTTTCACAAAGTAGATACCTGTTGCCACATCTAAGTTAATCACTTCAGAGTTGCTATTCAAAGTAGTAGAATATACTAATTTACCATAAGAATCATAGATTTCTGCATTTTCTAATGCGAAAGCACCATTGTTTATGATAAACAGATCTGAATAGTAACCGTATACTTGTAAGTTGCTTAAGTCATACTCATCAACTGAAATTGGAAGTTCTGGTAAAGTAACGAAAGTAGTGATCATTGACCAGTCGCTGCTGTTGGTAGCAGAACAGTTAGATCTTACTTGCCACATATACTGAGTATTAGCTGTTAAATCAATAACATCTAACCAAGTATTGTTTACATTATTTACCAATGTGAAGTTAGGTTCGCTTACTTTCTTATATTGTACTGAATAAGATGTAGCACCTGTTGCATTCCAATTGAATGTAGCAGTAGTTTGAGTAATTAAAGAAGTATATGTATTCATAGGTATTTCACATTCAATCAACTTGAAGGTTACATTAATAGTGTGATTAGCTGTAACGTTAGCAAATTGATATGATGGAAGTGCACCCATAGCAACACCGTCAATAGTTACATTATCCACAACATAACCTGCGGCAGGATTAAATTGGTAAACTTGCGAAGAAGCACCATAATTTAATGTTGCAGTTCCACTTGGAGTAATGGTTCCATTAGCTCCTGCAGAAGCTGTGATAGTATATGTTTTAATTGCCATTGTAGCACTAACAGTTACGTTAGCTGAAACAGGATTTAAGGTGTGTGTTACAACCCCAACATTATTTGGAGTAATAGCCACTGAAGAACCATTTACCTGAAGAGCTGAAACATTATATCCGATATTAGGTACAACTGTAAAGGTTGGAGTAGCTCCATAAACTACAGTGTGTGAACCGGGAGTAATCATACCATGGTTAGGTTGTGTTACAGTAATATTGAATGTAGCTGTATTGGTAACAACATAGATAGTATGATTTGCCGTAACATTAGTGAATGTGTAGGAAGTAATAGCACCTTGGCTTATTCCGTCAACCAATACATCCATAATCAATGATCCTAATGCTGGAGTGATTGTATAAGTTTGGTTACCGCCATGGTTCAAGGTTGTAACACCTGCTGGTGTAATCGTTCCGTTACCATTCATTGCGGCAGTGATAGTATAGGTATTGATAGCAAATGTAGCTGAAATAGTATGATCTGCCTGAACATTAATAAAGCTATATTGGCTCACTGCACCCACGCTAATTCCATCTACTAATACATCAACGATATGATATCCTGCATCCGGAGTGATAGTATAGGTTAGATCCTCATTGTAATTCAATGTGGTAGCACCTGCTGGTGTAACTGTTCCATTTGCTCCTGCTGTTGCAGTAATAGTGTAAGTATTGATGGTAAATGTAGCTGAAATAGTATGGTTTGCTACGATATTGTCAAATGTATGAGTATAGCTGGTTGCTCCTTCAGGAACTGTTACTGCTACTCCGTCAACTTCTACGGTAGTAATAGTATGTCCTTCAGCAGCAGTCACAACATATTGCTGTGTTGCACCATAATTATAAGTTTGAGCTCCTGCAGGAGTTACTGTACCACCAACGCCGGCTGTTGCAACCACTTGATATGTCAATGGTTGGAAGTAAGCCTTAATCATTTGGTTTTCAGTAATGTTAGTTAACTGACCATTATATAATGCGTTATCAGCAATAGTTTGTGGAACATCGTTAACCAAAATTGCAGAAATATAATTACCGGTTGCAGGAGTTACAACATAATCATACACATAAGCAGGATCATAAATAAATGTAGTTCCCGGTGTAATAGAACCACTACCAAAAACTTGTGTTGTAATAGTGATTGGATTAGCTTGATACTCAACCTCAATATGTTGTACTTCAGTGATGTTATACAACTGATATTGCGATGCAGCACCTACATAATGACCATTTACAGTGGTTGATACACAAGTATAACCGGGAGCTGCAGGCATAGTTGCCAAGAAGTCATCACCATAGTTTACATAAACATTATGGATTGTAGGACCGGCAACATACTGACCATCAAGGATACCGGCACCATTTACTACAGTATATTCAATAGCTACAGTATCAATTTTCACAACTGCTTCAATTGTATGATCAGCAGTTACATTAGTGAATTCATAAGTAAATACATTGTTACCCATATCTACAGCATCATTGAGTTGACTCACTCCGTCAATCAATAATTCATATAGGTGGAAATGATCACTTACACTGATTGTAAAAATTTGAGAATCACCATGAAGAACGATTGTTGGTTCATTAGGAGTGATTGATCCGGGCATTTCACCATTATCCAAGTACTGGTCACCATGATAGTTTACAATAGTTGGAGTAATAGTATATGGAATCTTTTCATAAGTAGCATTCACATACAGTGTGTCAATACCTACTGACAAAGTATATGGGAATGGTCTCAAATTATCAACATCAGGTCCTTGAACTTCAGTTCCGTTAACTGTGATAGAAGCAATTCTATATCCTGCANCAGGTACAAAATTGATTAATCTGTCAGTTCCATTGAGAACAGTAATATTACCATTCGGANTTGAATTTCCGTTAGGACCATTAGTAATAATCACAGGAGTATAATAAGGAGCAGTTACCTCAATTTCGTCAATATACACATTACGTCCATAATCACTAAATCCTTCAAAAATAACGCGGTTAAATCCGGCTGAAGGAACTCTTACAACATATTGATACCATCCGGCTGCCGGAACGGTAGGTTCCAGAGTAGTACTTCTATGAATTGTATTCAACAGCGTTGCACCTTCTGATGTAGGAGTATTATTCACCATTACGCGAATACCTTCATTCTTNGAAGAATAGTAGCTATCGTCATCTCTGTACATCCAGAATTTAATGAGTGACCCTTCAGCTACTCCCATAATTTGAGGAGTAATTAAATCTCCTACTGTTCCTGAATAATAACTCCAAATATTAAATCTTGCCATATAGGGACCTACCACAGGAGAACATGTTGGATATTCTCCTTCAGATTGGAAGTCGAAAACTCCTGCACTAGTAGTAGTCTCATCTACTTTAACATTAGTCCAAGCAACGGGTGTTTGATCGGTACTAAATGGCTCATAAAATGGTACTCTGTATGTAGTAGCAAACTGAGTTTCGAAATATTCACTTTCATCATCAACAGCACAAATCGATTTAACTCTTAAGTCATAAACTGTTGAGTGAGATAGTCCTGTCAAGTTTAAAGTTGTATTACTAGTAGTTCTGGTTGTCCAGGTCTCATCAGTAGCTTTCTTGTACTCAACTACCCATGAAGTTTCTTCTCCCATTGGAACTAAAGTAATATTAGCTGAAGTAAACGCGATATTGTTATATGTAACTGATGAAATTTTTGGACATGTGATTTCTTCAACTGAGATATCATCAATACTGATATACCATGGAGAACTATTAATAGCACCTTTTATACCAATAACGTATACGCCGGCTGTTGTGACAGTAAACACTCCTTCCAATTCTTGATAATCCCCATTCACTATTCCTGTTTGTGGAATAATCACAGTACCGTCATTCATAGCTGCAACAGTAGATGCTGTTCCCAGTTTCACTGTTATAGAAGCATTAGCAGCATTAGAACCATCTTGTCTTGCAAACATTGCAAGTTCATAAATACCGGGTTCAAGTGACATTTCTTTAAATAACCAACGTGTATTACC
>JGI24712J26585_10000695_pt1 | contig 28635 bp, 20 predicted proteins | sample BioPla3DNA2_FD_26585 | JGI IMG/M metagenome (IMG submission 26585)
ACAAAACTTCGCAAGAGTGACGGCGCACGCATCAAGGTGTACTTCATTGCAATATTGCTAAGTCACAGCCGCTACAAGTTCATCTGGTTCCAGGACAGGCCCTTCACCAGTGAGACGGCCGTAATTGGTCATGAGAAACTTCCCGATACCGTATTTCCTGCGTATCCGCATGACGAAGTTGAACACAGTCTTGTCACTTACCTCCGGGAAGTCGCAGTGGCGCTCCCTGAGGTGATCATGTTTCTGACGGCTTGATAAGAACGGCATACTGGAAAGTTCTGACTGGACTTCTTCCTCATATTCATCAAGCTTATACTTGAACTCCCGTTCATACGATTGGCTGGATTGGAACTCATCCAGCGTCATTTTGTCATACTTCTCCACAGTGTGACGATGCAGACCAAGTTCTTGAGCAATCTGCGTGCAATGCAGGCCTTTTGATTTAAATTCTTTAACNTTGTACCACATAACGAGTTTCCGTTGTGAACTCGCGAGTCCTTGTGCATCCATAGATTTTGTAATTGCAGTGATTTACAAATTTATGGATGCCTTGGGTTTCTTTGGCTAAAATGTACATTTTACTTTACCAAAAATTGTACATTCTTCTTTGCCAAAAAATGTACAAGCAAAGTTACTTATTACATCTGTGGACTCAGACGCGCAGCGGCTGACGTCAACAGTCTTGCCCGCCTGGAGCCAATGGGCAGGGTCGGTGGTATGGACGACACTTGTGGCGGAATTACGACCGACACCTATTTGTCTTTTGGCAACGGAGCCGAAGGCGTAGTGACCGTGAAGCCCGAATCAGTCTTTCACGGTTGGCAGAATGCCAGACGGGAATGTCTGCCGGGCGGAACTCAATGGAGTGGAAGTCACGCTGGCGCGAAGTGCCGTAGTGGCTGGAATCAAGCCTTTCTGACGCAGCTTTAGCGGAGGAAGAAGGGCTTGACCGCTTTGATGTATTAACTATCTATCAGCGAATTTGCGATATGTAAACTCCTCCTTATTGATGTAGTCTTTCAATAATTGAACACCAGTATGATATTCGTCTTTAGCGGCTTCGAGTGCTGCAATATTTGCATCCATCTGCTTAGGGAATCGAACTATTTCTCTTGCCATTCTTGCTATTCCCTCGGGGCAACAATATGCTGGTGTATTATTTCCTTGAAGCCCCATTGATGCAATACTGTCTGGGAATAAATCATCTTTGACCTCAATACCAAATAATGTCTTGACGGCGTCATTTGAAAGTTGAATAAAATATGGAATTCTCACTACTTTGTATTTAAACTTCTCATATACCTTTTGGTTATCAATGTCTCTTTGAATTTGTTCGAGATTTTGATAATGTGGTAAGCCATCAATTTCAACGATAATCATTAGTTCATCACAACGATAGTCAGGGCTAATTCTATAATATTTGACATCGTGTGTTCCGAATGGCCTATCATAAATCCATTTATCTTCTGATATTTCAGGAAATATTACCGAAAGATAATCTTCGATCCCTGTTCTACAGCAGCCAGTGTCTTTGTCTATTCCTGCCTTTTTAGCAATTTCCCTGTTTTCTCTAATAAATCCCCATTTTGATTTGATGCCTGCTTTTGTCATAACTATGTTGTATTACCATCCTGGAATTGTTTCAAAGTTACGATATTTCGCCAAATCTTCACTATTTTGCTCTAACAAGCACTCCCGATTATGGCAAAGATATATGTAGCGAGCAGTTGGAGGAACCAGCATTACGCCGAGGTTGTTGGCAGGCTTCGTGCCGCCGGTCACGAGGTGACTTTCAGTATTTTCAAAGAACTTTTATGATTTTTACCGTACACTAATGATTCTAATATTCTTTGCATATATATATTAAAATTTCAAAAGTGAGTTTGTGTCAGATTTCTAGAACCGTTATTTTCTCAGCAAGCATCTGATTTCCAATATCTTCAAGAACTGTGAGAATGGTTGAGCGGTCGCTTTCCTCCTGAATGACGATGGAATCAACAGATTCGGGTTCAATGCCAATAGTAAATCCGTCTAGGAAGCTATTTTTTCTTCTAGAGCGCCATTGTGAATATTCTCCTTCTGTCCAGAACCAGCGAGAGATTTTGTCGTCGACGGTTCTATCCTCAGGAATAAGAATGCGCCATTCACACTCGTCATAAGTACATACATCTTTTCCTTTGTGCTTACACGTGTAGTTCTTAGTGATACCGAGAGCATAGTTGGCATAATCGCGAGCATACAATAAATCATTCATAGAAAGAAGCACCATGTAATCTTCGCGGCTATTCAGTTTACTCGGATAACCCTCGTAAACAATCCCTTCCCTGGCAGTAATCTTTATCTTTTCTAAACCTTCTGCTTCTTTCCGCTCCTCATATCTCTTGAAGGCATCAATCGCTTTCAGGTAATTCTCATGGTGTTTCCAAGCACCGCGAATGGACTCATCTCCAAGGACATAATGAACGGGAGACAATAAATCCCCGTATGTCTTTATCATCCACTTTTTGTTGATGCCTATGGCGTATGAACCATACTTCCCACGATGTTCTTCGCAGCATTCCAATGGAATATCGCAGAAGCTGACCATCGGAATGGCGATAAAGATTTTATCAGTTATCTGCTCTCCGCTATATGAAACTCGGAACCCTTCCCACAGAATAGATGAAAGGGCCTCGACTGTCTTTGTATAGTGGAACAATGAATGGCTATGGCTGTTTCTCATTACTACAGGAATTTAAGGTTGGTTCAGGGTACTCACTTCTGCATACAGAATGTAAAAAATGATTACCAATCAGTTGATCTTCAATTGAAAAATATTTCTGAATATATGTCGGGTAACAAACCGGTAACAAAACCTGACCTGGAATGTGAATTCCCGCACCTTTTCGGTAGGGGAGAAGGAGCGGGAATATAGATACGATGGCGCAACAAGTATAAGAACTCTCCTGCTGACATCCAGCGCTTTGCATCAGAAAGTCACCGAGGAAAATTCCCTTCCCAGGCTCCTGATCCCCGCGAGGATCTCCTCCTCCCGTTCGCGGGACGGCTTCTTGAACCCGTTGATGTAGTTCCGGAGCAGGGTGGCGTTGATGCCCGTCTTCCGGGCGAAGCCGGAGATGTTGATCTCGGGGTGGGTGAGGAAGAACCGCTGCATAGGGGAGGGCTCCGCCTCGTCATACAGAAAACTCTCGAAGCTGACCTGCACGTCCACACGGTTCCAGAAGATGCCGTCGTAGACGAACCGGTAGTCGTTCCGGGTCTCGTCGTCAGCGTCCAGCAGATCCCTATACCACAGAAGGGACTGGCGGTAGGTCTTCCCGTCGTCCCCGAGGCCGTACAGCCATTCTCCGTCAAACCATATCTTGTTGATTTTAAACATTTTTATTGAAGTATTTGATCCAAGCGTTCACGATGATGTCCGTGTTGTCGTCGATTACGGTGCGTATCTTCTTCATGTCCAGCGTCTTGATGTTTTTGCTTTCGGAGAGCGAGAATGTCTTCGTGTCCTCGTCGTAGGCGAACTTAGCGAACCCGTCGTTTCCAGCGACGTGGACGTGGATGGGCTCATGCTCCTTGCTGTAGAAGTAGAAGACGAAGCCGAAAAATCTGAACAACTCAGGCATATCCCTATTCTTTTTACAAATATGGGAATTATATTTGATACCTACAATGCTTATGTGGGAAAATGTTTCCGGCAGGGGTTCCGGGCAGTTTGGCGTGACGATGAACCGTTACTTGATTAAGGATGACAGTTCTAGCGGCTACAAGCTGAACCCCGAATGCACGGAGCCGGACAAGCGGTACTGGTGGGACGACTACAACGGAGGCAGGTACACGTTACTTCCGAAGGTGCCCGGGCTGAAGGGCTGGCTGGATCTAGCGCTGAGCAGACCTTCTTGTCGGTTTGGCCCTGCAGTGCAGGGGAATCAATTACGTTTTAGAATTCACCTCCGTCATAGTCGAGTTTCGGAGGGCGTCCGTCAAGGGATTGAAAAGAGATATCCCGGATATTTCAGACCTGTTTTGCTTTCCCGAATATTATCGCGTACGGCAGCAGGCCCTGGACGACGTTGCAGGCGGGTTCCGTGTTCGTCACCCCCCTTGCACGGACCCGGATCGTGTACAGCAGTATGCCCTAGACGACCATGCAGGCTGGTTCCGTGTTCGTCACCCCCCTTGCACGGACCGGGGGCGCGTACGGCAGTATGCTCTGGACGACCGTGCAGACTGTGTCGGTGTCCGTCACCCCCCTTGTATAACGGATTGTTTATAAGATAGATTCATAGAATAATTCACGATTTATGAATTGCGAATATATCTTGCAATTACCAAAATAAATTGCTGTTGCTCTATCATTCAAAATATTCCTTGATATTCTATAGGGATTCCAACTGAATATTTGAGAGATGCATTAGAAAACCTATGCTTCAATTTATGAATGATGAAGTTGTAGTAAGTGAAGAATAAACGGAGAACAATCTTGATACTCCTCGCGATGCTATATGACAGTATTTTATTCGATAACTCTTCAATCTTTTTCGTAACTTTACTCAAATTAGGGCGAAGTAGGTGATTTAGGATTCATATTATATTTTTCGTTAATTTTAATGTTCTATAGTATTGTGTGGTAGAGCCTTTGCCCGATTCATTAATAATTATGATTGAATATGGCAAAAGTGATTACTATTATCGGTTCGGGAATGATGGGCTCAGCCCTGGCATTCCCATCTCCCGTGGGACGACTTCACATTCGATCAAACAAGATAAATATGACCAAAAGAATCCTGACCATTATTGTAATGCTCTTTATCTGTGCGCTTTCATCAAGCGCACAGATAAAGATCGTCGGGCACAGGGGTGTACGTCATAACACTCCTGATGCTCCAGAGACAAGGTATTATGAGAATACGATCCCTGCGCTGGAATTCAGCCAGAGTCTTGGGATTTATGCCGCTGAATTCGATGTTCAGCTGACTTCTGACGAGAAGATCATCGTTTTTCATGGACCTACAGTTCCGGGACTCGGAATGAGTATTCAAAAGATNACGTTCGATGAGGCCAGGGCAGTAGTCCTTCCGGGCGGCTCGCATATGCCAACCATCGAGGAGTANTTCNAGCAGGCGAAAATGCACCCGGAGACAAAGATCATCTGCGAGATCAAGAAGCAGTCCACTCCGGAAAGGGAGACGAAGGCTGTCGAGCAGGTCATGGATGCGGTCCGCAGAATGAATATGCAGTCACAGATTGAATACACCACTTTNAGCGANTGGATGGNTCAGGAATTCCACCGCATTGATNCAAATGCGAAGGTTCTTTTCCTCGAAGACGGCGTATTTGTTCATGACCCTGACTATTGCAAGTCAAGAGGCTATGATGCCATCTCTTACGATATGAATGGGCTGATGAATCATCCTGATTACGTTAAGAGAGCCCATGAACTCGGAATGGAAGTCACNCTATGGGTTGTNAACGATTATGAGGTGGTGGACTGGGCAATCAGACATGGCGTTGATTATGTGTCATCCGATCACCCGGAGTTAATTAAGAAGTATGTGGAGGGACTTAGTAATTTTCCGTTGAGATAATCATTCCCCGGAGAAGTGGCGTATTGAAAGAAGCGGATGCCGCCTTCAACCGCAGCTATGTCAAGGGAGAAATCACGGAAGAGCAGTTGGAACTGTATGAGCGCCACAAATTCCAGCTTGATGAGATGTCCCGGCCATTTCAGACGTGTTTTGCTTTCCCGAATATTATCGCGTACGGCAGTAGGCCTTGCACGACGTTCCAGGCTGGTTCGGTGTTCGTCACCCTGAAACTACTTCATTTCCCGATGCAAAACCTTTCAAAAATCCTACCCAAAATCTCATCATCGGTGACTTCACCAAGGATAGATCCCAGGTGGTAATTCGCCTGGCGGAGGTCTTCGGCGACGATGTCGGAGGGGAGTCCGGAGGCACGGGTGGCTTCGAGCGCCTTCCCGGCTTTCTGGAGGGCTTCGTAATGCCGAAGATTCGTCACAATTATCTCGTCGGACTCGGCCGAAAGGCCTTTCTGGTTCCCGATCAGCAGTTCTATGAGCGTTTTGATGTCGGATCCTGTCTTGGCAGATATATGCATCATAACCGATTTATTTCAGCTATTGAAATATTATGGTATAGTTAAAACTTTCATTGCCATCCAAAAGATCTGATTTGCTGAGCAAAATCATCAACGTTTGATACTCAAAATCGACCTTGGAGACGATGTCCGTGATCACCGCTTTGTTCTTCTCTTCGCTCAGGGAAAAGAAGAACTTTTGGTCAATCAGTAATTTCTTGAGTTTTGGGAAAGGGTCATATTCAGCTTCCTTTAATCCATCTTTCAGTTAAAAACCATAATTGACAGGATTGTTTTCCATAACATAAGATAATATTTCGATAAGATGTCCGAATAATATTGTCCATCTTTTTTTTCACTTTTTACATTTTTATTCTTCAGTGGATATGCTAGCTTTGCAGCGTTTCGGATTTCGTCCGGACGGATACACAAAACTAATGACGCCATGCAAAAGTATGCGTTGAACAAACCATTCATTTATTTTATCTGCATCGTGTCCGCGATGGGCGGGCTGCTCTTCGGTTACGACTGGGTCGTCATCGGTGGTGCGAAAATCTTCTACGAACAGTTCTTCGGGATAGTCGACAACAATTTCCTGATCGGACTGGCAACCAGTATCGCCTTGGCCGGCTGCATGGTCGGCGCACTCACGGTCGGAGTACTGGCAGACAAATACGGCCGGAAGCCGCTATTGATGCTGTCTGCTTTCATTTTCGTCATATCCTCCATCGGGACCGGTGCTTTCAACCGGTTCGACTGGTTCCTGTTTGCCCGCTTCATCGGCGGCATCGCCATCGGTACCGCTTCGGGAATCAGCCCGATGTACATTGCGGAAGTGGCGCCGACGTCCATTCGCGGGAAACTGGTCACCCTCAACCAATTGGCCATTGTCATCGGCATTCTGGCCGCCCAGATCGTGAATTGGCGCATCGCCGGGACACATGCCCTGGACTGGAACACCGTCCTCGGCTGGCGTTGGATGTTCTGGGCGACAGCCATTCCAGCCTTGGCGTTCCAGATCCTTGTCTTCTTCATTCCGGAAAGCCCGCGCTGGCATGCGATGGCGGGGCATACAGCGGAGGCTTCCGTCACACTTTCCCGGATTGGCGGTGACGCGTATGCTGAGGATGAACTGATGTTTTTTGCCGAAAGCAAGGCTACGGCCGAGAAGGAAGGGAAGGGAGGGCTCCGTCTGCTGCTGAGCAAGCCGTTCCGCAAAGTCCTTCTTCTGGGATGCATCATTGCATTTTTCCAGCAGTGGTGTGGAACGAATGTCATCTTCAATTATGCGCAGGAGATCTTCCAGGGCGCAGGATATGATGTAGACAATACCTTCATCAACATCGTAATCACAGGCATCGCCAACCTGATGTTTACCTTTGTCGCCATCTTTACTGTGGAGAAGCTTGGCCGGAGAGTGCTGATGCTGATGGGGGCTGGCGGACTTGCAGGAATTTACCTGATTCTCGGCGGCTGTTATTTCTTCCGCGTGGAAGGTATCTTTATGGTCATCCTCTGCGTCCTTGCCATTGCCTGCTATGCGATGACCCTCGGTCCGGTGACCTGGGTGCTGATTTCAGAAATCTTTCCCAACAAGATTCGCGCTGTTGCCGTGGCCACGGCGACGTTCTTCCTTTGGATCGGCAGTTTCACCCTGACGCTTTCTTTCCCGCTCCTGAACGGCTCCTTGGGTACTAGCGGCACCTTCTGGATCTATTCAGGCATCTGCATGGCGGCCTTCTTGTATTTCCTGAAGTCGCTGCCGGAGACCAAAGGAAAATCTTTGGAGGAACTTGAGAAAGAATTGATCAAACAATAATCATATGGTTAAAGCATGGAAAGAGAAGGTGGTCATCCCCACCTATGAAACCGGGAAACCGGAAAAGAATCCGATGTTTCTTGAGAAGCGTGTCTATCAGGGCAGCAGCGGTGTTGTATATCCGTATCCGGTCATCGAGTCCATTTCCGACACAAAGACCGACCACGAATACCAGGCCATTTTCCTGGAGAACGAATATATCAAGGTGATGATCCTACCGGAACTTGGCGGCAGGGTACAGATGGCCTATGACAAGATTGCCAAGCGGCACTTTATCTATTACAACCAGGTCATCAAGCCGGCCCTCGTTGGACTGGCGGGTCCTTGGATCAGCGGTGGCATCGAGTTCAACTGGCCTCAGCACCATCGCCCGAGCACGTTCATGCCGGTAGACAGTACGATTGAGGAAAACGACGATGGAAGCATAACGGTCTGGTGTAGCGAACGGGAGCGGATGTTCCACCAGAAGGGCATGGCGGGATTCACGTTGCGCCCGGGATGTGCATGCCTGGAGATCAAGGGCGTGCTCTACAATCCGACGGAAACTCCCCAGACTTTCCTCTGGTGGGCCAATCCTGCCGTCAAAGTCAATGACGCCTACCAGAGCGTATTCCCGCCGGACGTCAACGCCGTTTTCGACCACGGCAAGCGGGCTGTGAGTTCCTTCCCGATAGCCACGGGCGTATACTACAAGATGGATTACAGCGCCGGCGTGGATATCAGCAACTACAAGAATATCTATGTGCCGACCTCCTATATGGTCGCCAAATCGAAGTATGATTTCGAGGGTGGGTACGAGAATGATACCCGCTGCGGAATGTTGCACGTGGCGAACCATCGTTTCAGTCCAGGCAAGAAGCAGTGGACCTGGGGAAACGGTGATTTCGGCCGTGCATGGGACCGCAACCTCACGGACGAGGACGGCCCTTACATCGAATTGATGGCGGGCGTCTATACCGAGAATCAACCGGATTTCTCCTGGCTGATGCCGTATGAGGAGAAGTCCTTCGTCCAGTATTTCTTCCCATATCGCGAATTGGGCATCGTCAAGAATGCCAGCAAGGATCTCGTCTTGAATATCTTGCCGGTCGAAGAGGGGAGTGCCCGGATCATGGTCTATGCGACTTCCCGGCAGGAGTGCCGGATCCGGGTCTCCGATGGAAAGGGGATTCCGATCTTCGAAGAAGCGGCCGTACTTTCTCCCGAACTCGTGTACGATAAGATAGTTTGTCTCGGAGAAACGGCCTATGAAGAACTTACTCTTCAGGTCAACAACCTGGTCTGCAAATCTGCACCCGATCAGGACGACGACATTCCGGATCCTGCCGAAGCGGCTCTGAAGCCCTCGGAGATCGCCACGTGCGAGCAGCTTTACCTGACCGGCCTGCATTTGGAACAGTACCGCCATGCGACTTGGAGCGCTCTCGATTATTATGAAGAGGCACTGCGGCGCGATCCGTCAGATGTGCGAAACAACAATGCCCTAGGACTCTGGTACATCCGTCGCGGACGTTTCGCCAAGGCAGAGCCGTATCTGCGTACTGCGGTCAAGGTCCTCCAGAAGCGGAACCTGAATCCCTATGACGGTGAACCGCTGTATAATCTGGCCCTTTGCTTGAAGTACCAGGGCAAGCTCGACGAAGCCTATGACTGGTTCTATAAGGCGACTTGGAATGGAGCCTGGCAGGATGCCGGCTATTTCGCCTGTGCCCAGATCAGCGTCATGCAGGGACGATGGGAAGATGCGCTGGACGAAGTGACTCATGCGCTGACCCGGAACTGGCATAACCACCAGGCCAGGTCCTTGAAGACGGCCATCCTCCGTCATCTGGGCCGGAAAGACGAAGCACTTAGACTGGCCGCCGAGTCCATTTCCATAGACAAATTCAATTACGGCTGCCGATTTGAACTGATGCTGCTGGACGCCGGAGATAAGGAGGAATTCATTCAGTTGATGCGCTCCGATGCCCATAATTACGATGAACTGGCCCTGGATTATGCCAATGCCGGTTTGTCGGACGAAGCGGATGCAGTATGGCGTCTGGCTGAGGAGGAGGCCGCCGTCAGCATAATGACTTACTATTATTGGGGGCGATATGACAAGGCTGCGACTGCAGATCCTGCCTACGCCTTTCCCAATCGACTAGAAGCCATAGCTGCATTGAATGCTGCTCCGGCTTCCGATGCCAAGGCTCCGTTCCTGCTGGGAAACCTGTATTATGACAAACGTCAGTATGACCTTGCCATTGCGGCGTGGGAGCGTTCTTCGATCCTGGACCCGTCTTTCCCGACGGTCTGGAGAAACCTGGCATTGGCCTATTACAATAAATTGCACGATCCGGACAAGGCATTGGCTGCCATGGAAAAAGCTTTCGAACTGGACACGACGGATTCCCGCGTGCTGATGGAGCTGGATCAGCTTTATAAGAAACTGGGTCGTCCCCATGCGGACCGTCTGAGGAACCTTCGGAAATATCCGGTACAGATTGCCGAGCGCGACGACCTCATACTGGAAGAAATCACCTTGCTGAATCAGGTCGGATGCTACGAGGAAGCCAAAGAGAAACTGGACAGTCATCAATTCCATCCTTGGGAAGGTGGTGAAGGAAAGGTTCCTGCCCAATATCAGTTCGCCCGCATCGCTCTTGCGAAGGAGGCAATGCAGCAGAAATGCTGGGACAAGGCAGTACGGCTGCTGGAGGAGTGTCTGGTCTATCCGCACCATTTGGGCGAGGGTAAACTGTATGGAGCCCAGGAACAGGATTTCTACTATTTTCTCGGATGCGCACATCAGGGTGCCGGCCGCACTGAGCAAGCGATTGCTTGCTGGGAGAAGGCAGCGGAAGGCGATCTTCAACCTGCCAATGCACTGTACTACAATGATGCAAAGCCTGAGAAAATCTATTATCAAGGTCTGGCACTGAAGGCGCTCGGAAGGACGGATGAGGCAGAGAAGAGGTTCCGGTCGCTCATCGATTTCGGCCTTGCCCATATCGACGAAGAATTCGTCATGGATTACTTTGCCGTCTCCCTTCCGGACCTGCTTGTCTGGGACGAGGACCTGGGCAAGCGGAACCGGGAAAACTGTCAGTATCTGATCGATCTTGGGACTAAAGGATTGGCGCAATTAAAATGAAGAAGATTCTCTGGACCGTGGCCGTTACGGCCTTTGCACTGACCTGTTGCGGGAAGGCACCGTCCGGGAATGAGCCGGATCCTGTCTCCGTACCCGAACCCGAAATAACCGTTTTTCTGCAGGGCGGCGACATATCGGAACTGACCTATGTGGAGCAGAACGGCGGAAAGTTCTATATGGACGGGAAGGAGATGGACTGTGTGAAACTGCTTGCGCAGAATGGCTTCAACATTGTCCGTCTGCGACTGTACAATGATCCGGGCAATCCGGCCTATTCCCCGTCCAAACGCCTGCCTGCAGGCATTCAGGACGAGACGGATATCCTCCGTCTCGCTAGACGAGCCAAGGCCGAGGGAATGCAGATCGAGCTGACTTTCCATTACAGCGACTACTGGACCAACGGAAGGGACCAGATCAAGCCGCATGCCTGGGCCTCGCTGGATTTCTCCGGACTGAAGGATGCCGTCTATTCCTATACCCGGGATTTCCTTAAGAAGATGGATGCGCAGGGAACGTCTCCTGAGTTCGTGTCCCTGGGAAACGAGACCCAAGCCGGCATTCTGTATCCTGACGGCGCGGTGTCCAAGATGGCCAATCTGCGAGCTTTGTATGCCGCAGGGGCCAAGGCGGTCCGCGAGGCGGCTCCGAATGCCCGGATCATCATCCATAGCGACGATGCCGGCAACCTCGAAAAGTACAACTGGCTTTACGAGGAATTGAAGAGCGTGGATTATGATGTCATCGGTGCTTCGTATTATCCGTTCTGGACCCGGAAGCGGGTCGCTCCCATTATCGAGTGGGCCAAAACGGTTTCCGACCGGTTCAACAAGGATATTATGATCATGGAGACGGGCTATGCATGGTATCCGCTCGCAGCAGACGGGAAAGCAGGGCAGATTACCGACAACGGCCCCTACAAGGAGATGACCAAAGCCGGCCAGAAGGCATTCATGAAGGAACTCTTCGACAGCATCAAGGCCGTTCCTAAAGCCCGGATCATCGGTGTCCTCTACTGGGATCCCATCTTCATCCCCGCCGGCGATACCGGATGGGAACTAGGTGCACGCAACGTAGTCAGCAATACTACGCTCTTTGATTTCGAGGGCAATGCCCTACCTGTTTTCGACAGTTTCAAAAACAATCTATAGCCATGAGAATGACACTAAAATGCTGCTTGGCCATCCTGATCGTCGCCGCTTTCATCACCGGCTGCCAGAAAGATCACGATGGCATGTCTCCCGGAAGTTATGTCGCCTTGAGCGAGATCAACACTTTCGGCGGAGACACCGTTCTTCTCTCGGGGCAGGCTTCGAATTACGCTGGCCTTGCATCCGTGAACATTGCCTGTCCTGCCTGGAACATCGACCAGACGTTCGATCTCCTGTTCCAGAAGCCGGTTGTCTTCAATTATGAATACGCTCTGATCGTACCCCGAAATGCCACTTTCCCGCAGGACGTGACCGTTACCGTGGCGGACCTTGAGGGCTTGACCACGACGCGCACAATCCCCGCCCGCTTCATTGCAGATGCAAAGTCCCCGTGGTTCCGGACTTCCTTCGCAACACAAGTCGGCATAGACCTGGATCTTGACACAGGAAAGGGTGTCTGGGCCTGCAATGCTTCGGTCGAAGATGACCGTGACCTGGCATCCATCACACTTTCCATTCCGGGTATCGGTTATGAGGAGACCCGCGAACTGTCTGGCCGCGTCGCGACCTTCGCGACCGAAATCGTCTTCTCCGAGATGGCCAATCTCCCGTTCACGTTGACTGTCCGGGATGCCACCGGCAATACAACGTCCGTTTCGGCCGAGCTGGTCATCGCCCCGAAGGAGGATGAAGACCCGGTTTCGGATTTTGCCCAACTGTATCTGTTCGATGCTGAGGAGAAGGCCGAGGAATACCTGGACGGCTATTATCACTATATGGCCCGCAAGGATGCCTTTGTCTATAGCTGCCGCTTCCGTGCCTACCACGACAACTACAAACTCTTCTTCTCCGACCAGAAGTCCTTGGACGGCAATTTAATAGGTGTCAGCCCGTATGTCAGCAGCAAGCTGCTCAACAAGAAGGGCTATTCGGTTCCTGTGACGATCGAGAAGGCCGGCATCTATACGATAACGGTCAACCTGTCTGAGCACACCTTCTCCGTTAGTCCGTATGACGTTCCTGCGGCCGAGGCCGGTCCGTTCTACATCTCCGGTACCGGTTTCAAGGGTCATTCCGATTGGTCGCTTTACGCCAGCATGACTGCCGTGGAAGGCATGCAGGACGTCTACGCTTATGTAGGGGAGATAGATGGTGCAGCGGCAGGCAAGCAGTACTATTTCTTTACCGGAGGATGGGCTGTGGTGTACCGCGGCAAGGCCGATGGAACAGACTGGTACATTGCCCCCAGCGGATCTTGCGTCTCTTACAAGACCGATTATGACGGGCTTGCTACGTTCTACCTGGATGCAGCACTGCCTTGGGGTTGGATCAAGAAATAAAGCAACGATATGAGATCATTATTCAAAACAATATTCGTCGCATGGACATTGTCCATGCTGATGGCTGTGACGGCCTTCGCGCAGAACCTGACTGTCCGTGGCGTCGTCAAGGATGCGACAGGTGCTCCGGTCATCGGTGCAGGTGTCTTCGTGACCGGTACCACCAACGGGGCCGTTTCTGATGAGAACGGCGCCTTCGTCCTCAACAATGTGCCGTCCGGATCGACGCTTACGGCGACTTGCTTGGGCTATGCCGACCAGCAGAAACCGGCCGCAGCCCAGGTGGAATTCCTCCTCCAGGAGGATGTGGACACGATCGAAGAAACCGTTGTCGTCGGTTACGGTTCAGTGAAGAAGAGCAATCTGTCGGGTGCGGTTTCTTCCGTGAAACCGGACGAACTCCCCACCGCCGGCAATGCATCTGTCGGTTCGATGATGCGTGGCCGTGCAGCCGGCATGAACATCACCAGTTCCAATGCGGCACCGGGTTCCGCGCTGAATATCACGGTCCGCGGCGGTCTGTCCGGAGCTTCTCCGCTCATCGTCATCGACGGTGTCCCGCAGGTGGCATCCTCTCGTCTCTCGTCCGGGACCTACAGCGGTTCCTCCAAGGACGGTACCCTCGTAAACATCAACCCGAACGATATCGAGTCCATCGACATCCTGAAGGACGCTTCCTCGGCAGCCATCTATGGCTCCAATGCTTCAGGCGGCGTCATCTTGATCACGACCAAGCGTGGAAGGGAAGGACAGGCGCGCGTGTCCTATTCGAGCTCAGCCTCCGCCTCTTGGATCAAGGATGCGCCTGACTTCCTCAATGCCAAGGATTTCATGATCGAGCAAAACAAGGTCTTCGACGAACTGGGCCGTAGCAGCGAGAAGAAGTGGACCCAGGAGCAGATCGACGCCTTCGTAGGCGATGGTACAGACTGGATGAAGGAAGTCACCCGGATCGGCCTTGTCCATGAGCACAACATCTCCGTCACCGCTGGCAGCAATGCCACCCGCGCTCTGTTCTCCGGCAGCTTCTACGATCACGACGGAATTGCCAAAAACAATGACATGCAGCGTATCACCGGCCGCATGAATATTGACCAGGACCTGAACCGGTGGATGACGGTCGGTGTCAGCACAAACTACACCCGAATCCGCTACAATGACGTCCCGCTCGGTAACGCTCGCCACGACAACTCGGCATTGATCTATTCGGCGATGACCTTTATCCCTACCGTTCCGGTCTACAATCTCGACGGAAGTTTCAGTGACAACCCTATCCGCCCCATCTATCCGAATCCGGTTTCTCTTCTGGACGTCATCAACACGACCATGAACCAGACCTTCGGTGCCAATGCCTACATCCAGGCCAGGCCCTTTGACGGCCTGACCCTGAGAGTGACGGCCGGGGTTGACATCAAGGACGGCCAGACGGACAGCTATACGCCCCGTACTACGAAGAAAGGCTATGCCACGGACGGTGCCGCCTCCAAGCAGAACGGTAAGAACAACATGGCGATGATCAATGCCGTGGCAACCTATGCCAAGGTTTTCGGAAAGCACGACGTCAATGTCATGGGCGGCTGGGAGTACAAGAAGAATTTCTGGGAAGGGATGGGCATCTATGCCACGCAGTTCCCGTTCGACAATGCCCTGTACAACAACATCGGCAGCAGCACCCAGGAAAGCCCGAGCATCTCTTCCAACAAGGGTTCCAGCGAAATGGCCTCTTTCTTCGCCCGTGCAAACTATGTCCTGAACGGTAAGTACATCCTGACCGCCAATGTTCGCGTCGATGGATCCTCAAACTTCTCTCCGGCTCATCAATGGGGGGTCTTTCCGGGTGTCTCCCTTGCCTGGAAGATGAACGAGGAACCCTGGCTGCAGAACGTGTCCTGGCTGTCGTCACTGAAACTTCGTGCCGGTGCCGGCCAGACCGGCAATGCAGGCGGGCTGACGGGCATCTACTCCTACTATACTGTCCGGAACAATGTCTTTGCCCCTGGCGGCAGCATGGTCAACGGCGTGGGTCTGTCGAAAATCGGCAATCCCAACCTCAAGTGGGAGACCTTGACCGACTACAACATCGGTGTCGACTTCGGTTTCTTCCGGAACCGGATCAACGGAACGATCGATGCCTATGAGCGCTATCGTTCCGACATCATCCAGTCAAAGTCCCTGATGTCGTACAACGAAATCCGTACGATCGACTACAATTCCCAGCAGGTCTACCGTTCGCGGGGTATCGACTTCACCCTCCGTTCGGTCAACATCGACAGCCACGGTTTCTACTGGGCGACGGATTTCAACATCTCCTTCAACCGCAACCATACGTTGACGCGGGATCCTGAATTCATCCCCTCCATCTACCAGCCGATGGTGGAGGACTGGGGAAACGTCTATGGCTACGTCACGCTCGGCCTGATCCAGTCCGGAGAGTCGTATGCGCACCTTCCGAATTCACGCCCGGGTTGTATTAACTATCTCGACCGGAGCGGTTATATGATGGACGATCAAGGCAACCGACTCGTAGACAAGGACGGCCGCTACATCCACGACAACGTGCCTGACGGGCTGCTGGATGCCGCCGACATGGTTCTGCTGTTCAACAACGCTCCGATTCCGGTGGGATTGAACAACACCTTCCGTTACAAAAACTTGGACCTGAATGTTTATGTCTATGGTTCCCTGCATACCCGCCGGGTCAATGATGTGAAGTATCAATCCGTCTGGGGCATCGAAGACATCACTTATGGTGTCAATGCCTTGACCGCCATCAAGAACCGCTGGAGTGAAAGCAATCCGACCGGCACCATGCCAGCCGTCTACGAGGCGAACACCAATATCAATCCGAGCAGCTTCTTCTATGAAAAGTCCTGGTACCTCCGTCTTGACAACATCTCCCTGGGTTACACCTTTCCTGCGAGATGGCTCAAGAATAAGATCCGAAGTTTCCGGGCTTATGTCTCCACGCGCAACATTGCCGTCCTGACGCCTTACACTGGTATGGACCCGGAAACGGGCAACGGCATCGGTGCCTATCCGAACAATGCGTCCGCTGCCATCGGTATCGACATCAAATTTTAACAACCTTCTGCCATGAAAAATATATACAGAATTCTTGCATTTGCCGTTTCTGCGCTGACGATGCTATCTTGCACTCTCGAGCGCGAAGACTATACGCAGATTACACCGGATTCCTTCTTCAAGACGGAGACCGACCTGGTGCTGGCGGTCAACAACCTCTACAGTCCGTGGGCAAGCGTGTATGATGCGGACGGGCGGTACGGTTATTCCATTTTTTCGGACATGACGACCGACAACTTGTTTTGCAACTGGGGATGGGAGTGGGACACGTTCCACTACCACCAGTGGAAGAACCAGACGGGCATTAACCCACAGGCTTGGAGGATCTTCAACCGCTACAACTACCTTTCTACGGCTCGCAATACCATCCGCCGCATCGAAGCGGCTCCCGTCAAAGACGATGTCAAGCAGCAGTATATCGGCGAGGCCCGTGCCCTTCGCGGCTGGATGGCCCTTGTCATCTACGATATCCTGGGGCCCGTTCCAGTGGCTTCAGATGAAGTGCTGGACGATCCCGAGACTTTTGTCTACCTCCCCCGCCTGAGCGAGGAGGAGTGGGATGCTATGATGGAGGACGACTTGCTGACGGCCATCGAATATCTGCCCGAGCAGCCGAAGGCCCGTGGCCGCATGTCCAAGGGATCAGCCCGCATGATCCTGTTGAAATACTATATGATCAAAGGCTACTTCGACAAGGCTGAGCAGATCGCCCGGGATCTTTATGCGATGGAAGGCATTTACTCCCTCCAGCCGAACTACCAATATGTTTTCAGTAAGGAAGGCATTGGCAACAATGAAATCATTCTCCAGATTCCTGCGAACGAGGCATCAAGTTCCACTTGCAATATGTTGGTCATGGAATGCCTCCCGACGGACTATCCGTGGGCAGAAAAAGCCGATGCCGGTTGGGGTGGATACTTCATGCCGTGGGATTTCTACGACACGTTCGATCCAGCTGACAAGCGTCTGGGCAGCTTGAAGGATCACTATATCAACAAAAGCGGCGTCGAAGTCACACGCAATGACATGAACGGAGCGGTTATCCTGAAGTACGGATTGGATCCTGACATGAAGGGACCGAACTGCACCATCGACCGGATCATTTTCCGCTATTCCGATGTATTGCTGATGCTGGCCGAATGCATAGCCCGCAACAACAACCGTCCGACGGAGGAAGCCGTCGCCCTGGTCAACCGGGTGCGCAACCGGGCCGGACTCGCGGACTTGTCCGGTGCTGCCGCCACCCAGTATGACGCTTTCAACGAGGCACTTCTCCTCGAACGCGGCCAGGAGTTCTTCTTGGAAGGATTTCGCCGTCAGGATCTCATCCGGTTCGGTAAATATATCGAATATGCCAACGCCAGGATCGACGCCATCAATGCGAAAGCGAACAAGGGCTATTTCAATGTAGACGAAAGCCACAACCGGGTATTCATTCCGGATTCCTTCATCACGGAGTCCAAGGACGCCATCAAGCAGAATCCCGGTTATTAATAGACGAAAGACATGAAAAAGATATTGAGCATCATTTCCTTGGCGATCTTGACTTTGACCGCCTGCAACAAAGAAAAACTAGATGGCGCCGCGCCGGTCATCACGCCGGATGCGGAGAGCCTGGAGGCCATCCTGGGAGCCACGCTCAGCCTGAAAGGGACCGTGACGGCGGAGAACGGCATATCTTCCTTTACCATCACGAATAATACCTATGGCATCGACAAATCCTATTCTTTCGAAGTGGCCCCCGTTTCCTACGGTTTCGTCTGCGAGTTTGCCGTTCCTGAAGGAGGGGCGTCTGACGAGAACATCCTCATCTCAGTGACGGATGCTGCCGGGAAGACGTCGGACTGCACGGTTCTGGTTCGTTTCGTCCGGGATGTCACCTCTCCGGTCGTCAGTCTAGACCGGGAAGTCTCCCTGAATGCCGACCCTTCAACCGGGGTAGCTTCCTACACCCTCTCCGCAACTTTCTTGGACGACCAGCAGCTTGACCACGTCACCGTTTCCTGCCCTGCCCTGGGCCTGAGCATCAATGAACCGCTGCAAGGAACTTCCGCTTCTTGGTCTTGCGTAATTGAGGACATTGCCGCCGGATCGTATGAGATTGAGATGAAGGTTTATGACCTGACCGGTAACGTGACCACGGAAACCGTTAGTCTGACGGTTGCTCTCGATTCCGAGCCTCCGTCCATTACGATGACCAGCTCCTCTACCGCCGTGCTTGGCGAACCTTACACGCTGAAGCTGACCATCACTGACGCAAGCGGTATTCCCAAGTGTTGGCCGAAGGTGTCCGTCTACAACGAGAACGGTACTCAGCCGACGGAGATCAAGAACAATTGGGGCGGTTGGTGGCCGCAGGTCTCTGGAACCGAAACACATGCTTCCCAGCTGCTCACCTTCACAGAAGCCGGCACTTACAGTGTATGGATCGATCCGATTGCCGATAATTCCGGCAATACGACTGAAGGAAAGGTTTGGTTCACGATCCTTGTCCAATAAGCCGTCGGCCACATGAAACGAATCTTCAGCCTTTTGCTGACCGTTGTCGTCTGCACCGCTTTCCGCGGTGCAGATGACAAGGTCCATGTGGACGAAAACGGAGTCATCCGCTGGTCGGATACCCACACGGAAGTCTCCCTGTTCGGTGCCAATTACTGTCTCCCGTCTGCCTGCGACTATCGCGCCCCCAGCTATATCGGGGAAGGCGGCAACCGGAAGGCGATGATCCGCGAAGACCTCGACCATTTCAAGCGGATGACCTTCGACGGACTGCGCGTCTGTTTCTGGGGAGACCGCCAGAACAGCGACGCAGACGGGAATCTGGTCGTGAACGACCATCTGGACCTGATGTGCTATCTGATTTCGGAGGCAACTGAGCGGGACATCTATATGCTCTTGTGCCCGATTACGACCTATGATTCCCAGTGGCCGGAGAACGACGACCGCTCCAACACCGGATTCATTCTTACGCATCCGAAGGGAAGCTTGACGCTCAGCGAACCAGCCATCCAGGCCCAGTGCAATTATTGGAAGCAGTTGCTGCTTTATCGAAATCCTTATACCGGCCGTCAACTCAAGGATGAGCCGAATATCCTCCTGCTGGAACTGATCAATGAGCCGACCCAGCATCCGGAGGACATCCCGGGAATGGTCCGTTACATCAACCGGCTCATCGGGACCATTCGTGAGACCGGCTGTACCAAGCCTACTTTCTACAATCTCAGCCAAGATTTCAAAGTAGCCCGTGCCATCGCTGACAGTGAGGTTGAGGGCAGTACCTACGCATGGTATCCGACTGGATTGGACCGCGGCCGCGGAATTCCCGGCAACGGACTGCTGTATGTGGACCGATATGAACAAATGGACAACCCGCTGATAAATGGCAAGGCAAAGATCGTCTATGAGTTCGACACCCCGGATGTGGATTCGGGTTATATGTATCCTGCGATGGTACGCGAGTTCCGTCGCGGAGGCGTACAGTTCGCAGCCATTTTCAGTTATGACATGCTACGCACCGCCTCGCGCAACCTCGCCTGGCGAACCGAGTATTTCAATATGGTTTTCACGCCTTCCAAGGCGGTGAGCGCGATGATTTCGGCCGAAGTGATGCGCCGTTCCCCGCGGCTGAAAGGATATGGGTATTATCCGGAGAACAATTCGTTCGGGGATTTCCGTGTGAGCTACGAGGAGAACCTGAGTGTCCTGAACAGCGGCGACCTGTTCTACTACAGTAATGACTGCCCGGACCGGCCTCGGGATCCCGCCGCCATTCGTCACATCGCCGGTTTCGGCAGTTCCGAGGTCGTCCGCTATGAGGGTTCCGGGATCTACTTCCTGGATCGGAATGAGCGGAAGACTTGGACCATCGAAGTATATCCGGACGTCGTCGAACTTAAGGATCCCTTCACTTGGTACGCGGATCGGACCGAAATGGTCCGCAAGCCGGAATACAACCTTCGCCATATGTCCATCTCGCTGCCTTCGCTTAGGGCGGAGCTGGACCTGCTCCCCGGCCGCTACACGGTCAATGCAAAGGGAAGGATCACTGCATTTGAACCGCTTCCGAACGAGGCGCTATACAAGCAGCAGGCCTTAGAGGCTGGAATGCCGGACAGGAAAACCTATTTCGTCGACGGAGATAACGCCACCCCGCTGGTCCGTGCCCGGCAGGACGGTAGCAGCCGTCTGTTCCATACCCGGACCTTTGCGAATCCGCGTTCGATGATGCGGGTAGGGGAGACCTTCGTCTACCGGGTTCCGGATCTGTCCCCGCAGGAACATTATCTTTATCCGTGCGACTGCTCAATGGGCTTCTATGTCGGAGACCGGATGGCACAGCGTTTCCCCGGGCACGAACAGCCGTCCGCCATCCGCATCCGGGCCAAAGGATTGGACGGAACGAAGAAGGTTCTGCTAAACATCGTCGACCGGGATGGCAGAGGCTTCGGTGCGTCTGTAGACCTGACGGACGAATGGGTTTCCGTCGATGTTCCTGTCTCCTCCCTGCGGCCGTACCCCGCCGCCATGCTCCCGCTGGACTGGCCGGGAGTCAACAGTTACTATTATCCCCTTTCCCTTGGAAGCTACGATGCCTCTTTCCTGGACTGGAATCGGGTGGACTGGGTTCAGGTGTCCATGCGCGACGGGATGTATGAAAAAGACGATTTGAAGAACAAGGGTGTGGAACTGGAATCCATCCAATTGATTTATTGAACATGAACCGAATTCTCAGCATCATGGCAGCATCCGCCATCGCCTGCTGCACAGTCTTGACCGCCGGAGCACAGCACATCCCGGTGGAACCCAATCCCTACGGAGAGCGACCGATCATCGTGCCTGTTCCTACTTCGGTTACCGGGATCTCGAGGCCGCGTCTGGTCATCAACGACTGGTACTACAAGGAGAACCCGGATGAGAACGATTTCACGGGGACAGTTATTCCTTCAGACTATCTCAAATATGAAATGGAAGTAGCCGAGTGGGGCCACCGGACGCCGAACTGCATCACGGCTTTCATGCAGCGGGTTTCCGTTCCGGCCGAGTTTGACGGACACCGGGTCATCATCCGGTTCAACGGTACGACCCATGAGTCAAGGTTGTATGTCAACGGTCATTTTGTCCGTCGTCACTGGGGTTCCTACGGCTCTTGGACTGCGGACATCACGGAGCATGTTACGCCCGGGAAGGAGGTGCTGGTCGCCTTGAGGATGGACCAGCGCCCCATCGGCGTGGCTGCTTATGTCCGTTATTCAGGCAATATCTATGAAGATTCCGAATTGTTTGCGGTCCCGCAGCAATACATCGAACGTCTCCGAATCCATACGGACCTGGATGCCGCCTATGAGGACGCGACTTTGCAGTTGTGGGTGAAGACCCCCCATGCAGGAGGAGGCCGTATTCGAGTATCCCTTGTGGACGACAAAGGGAAGCGTGTCACCGTCTCCCCGTCGATAATCCGTCTTCCCGATAACATGGACGAGTTCAAATACGACATAGCCGTTCCGAATCCGAAGAAATGGGATGCCGAGCACCCGAATTTGTACCGATTGACCCTGACCTTGCTGGACGAAAAAGGAAAGGTGACGGAAACACTGCAGAAGAATGTCGGATTCAGGAAGTTGGAACGTATCGGAAAACGGATGTATGTCAATGGACGGGAAGTCAAGTTCCGCGGAATTTGGGGAGCATATGATGCCAAGCACATGCGAGACCTGAACGTCAACCATCTGCGTCACAAATACATAACGGAGAAAGTGTTGGATTCCTGCGATGTCTATGGCATCTACGTCCTGCACGAAAACAGCGTGGATTTCGCGAAGTTCCGGAACGGGCAGCACCCGCAGTACACACAACAATGGCTCGATCTGCTGGCTGATATGATGGAACGGGATTATAGCCATCCATCCGTCGTGATGTGGGGCCTGGGAAACGAATCGTTCAGTGATGACTTCACTCTGATCACGCACAAGTACGCCAAATACGATGATCCAGACCGGCAAACCATGTTCAGCTGGTCCAACCGGATCAGTCCGGACGAGGAAGTTCCTTACGATGTGTTCAGTTTCCATTACGGCTCGTTCAGCCAGCCGGACTTCGATGCTGCAGGCTATGGAACAGCCTTGTGGCATTCCTCGTCCCTGCTCAAAGAGCGGACTGAGGATCCGCTCCTCCCCGTGCTCTTTGATGAAAGCACTCACGTCGTTATTTCCGGAACGGAAGCAGGGCGGGATCCCAATGTCCGGAACTTCTGGGGCGAGAGCATCAAATACAGCTGGGAACAGTGCTGGAACACGGACGGTGCCTTGGGATTGGATCAGTTCGGCATGTTTACGGACATGCCGAACTGGAATATGCCCGAGCAATGGCTGATGAGAAAGGCATACTCGCCGTTTGTCATCTCTCGTCGCTTTTATGACAATCCCGGTCCGGGCCGTCCGCTCGTCGTGGAGGCGGAAAATCGTTTCTCCCATACGGATCTCTCCGAGACGATCATTGAATGGAAAGTCGGTCCCGTGGGCGGTATCGTCCGGGGGCCGAAAGCCGCCCCACGTGAAAAGGCCTCCTTCACGATCCCTTATTCATCTTTCAAGGACGGCGATATCGTGGAACTGGCTATCAAGCGTGCCGATGGTGTACAGGTCGACGAATACAGGCTGGAAGTTGGCGTTACTCCCTTCCAGATTCCCTCCTTGTCTTCCTCCGCTCCGAAACTTGAGGAGAATGACGGGTACATCTATGTTTCGGGCAAAGATTTCCGATTGACCTATGACTCCTATGCCGGACAGATCACTTCTGTGGACTACAAGGGCGATAGGGTCATTACCGGTGGTCCGCATCTGCAACTACTTCGTTCCGGCCTTTCAATCGGTGAATACTGGCCCCAGTCTTCAAAGGCCTATATCGAGGGGTCGGAAGCGGTAATCGACATGGATGTCATCTATTCTCCGATCACGGCTGCTTTCCAACTGCGGATTGACGGAAATGGTCTGATGACTGTCCACTATACGATCAAGCACATCCCGGATCCACCTCCGAGCTTCTTTTCCATCCCGTGGAATGCGGCAGATGTCGGCGGCTACAGCGAAGTCGGAATCGTCTTCAACCTGTCGCAGGAGATGGACCGGATTGCTTGGGATCGACGTGGATTGTGGAGCATATACCCTGAGAATCACATCGGCCGCGAGCGCGGCATTGCTTACAAGTCTCCTGAGGGGCAGGACCAGACCCAATGGAAGAACCTGGTCCACGATTTCAACTGGATGGGCGGAAACCTGGCCCGTTCCACGGTCACCAATGATTTTCGTGCCTCCAAAGAGTATTTCCGCACGGCCGACGTGCTGTTGAAGGGAAAGACGGTCGGCGTGCAGGCCCTTTCCGAGGAGAAGGATGCAGTCCGGCTGGAGGTCGGCTGGCGTGGCGACGTAACGATGTACATCAACAACGAATGGAATTATCCGACCTTGGGTGTCGGTAACTGGATGAAACCGCCGATCAATTGCACGGACGGCTATTCCAATGCCGTTTACCTCCGACTGGTCGACGTAGCAGAATAATCAATTGAAAATGAAAGAGACGCTTACGATTGCATTGCTTTTCCTGGGCGCTGGCCTCCTTGCCCAGGATGATATTTCTCTGAACGGAGAATGGTTCTTCCGGGTTCCGGACGGGACGAAAGGCGTTCCGACATCCTCTTTCCGGGAACAGCCGGTTCAGGTACCACATACCTATAATGTCATGGACGGACTGGAGGATTATGCCGGAAAGGCCTCCTATAGCCGTTCCTTGCCCGTGACGGAGGCAATGAAAAACTGCAAGCTCCGCCTGCATTTCAACGGTGTCTATCATAGTGCCGTCATTCATGTTAACGGTCGTAAGGTCGGAGAGCACCTGAATGCGGGCTATACACCGTTCAGTTTCGACATCACGCCCTTCGTAGACTTTTCTGCCGACGCAGACAATGAACTGCTTGTGGAATGTGACAACAGTTATTCCCAGGAAAACCTTCCTTATGGCAGCCGTTTCGACTGGGCGAACGATGGAGGCATCTACCGGGATGTCACCCTCCATGTCAGTGGCAAACGGAGCATCCGTTATGTGCACGTGACCCCGCAGATCAGTCTCGGCGATAGCACGGCTGTCGCCCGTCTGGATATCCGGCTTTGGGAGAAGGCTACCAAGAAGGCAGATTTCTCGATCCGAATCCGGGAAAACCGTACCGGTCGGATTCTGTACAAGGAGGTTCGTACCTTGCCTGCAGACAAGAATGAAGTCTTTTCCTGTGAGATTCCTTGCGGAAAGGTGGAATTATGGCATTTCGACAATCCGGCGCTTTATACCTACGAGGTGGACCTGCTGGAAAAGAAAGCGGTCTTGGACCGGAAGACCGAGCGCTTCGGCTTCCGGGTCTTCCGTATCGACGGTGACCAATTCGTGCTGAACGGAGAGCCGGTCCGCCTGCCTGGCATTGAGAACATGCCGGGATCCAATCCAGACTTCGGTATGGCGGAATCGCATGCCTATATGGAAAAGAGTGTCCGCAGGATGAAAGACTTGAACTGCACCATCACCCGTTTCCATTGGGCACAAGACGGCAATCGGCTCGCCTTGATGGACTCCTTGGGCATTTTTGTCCAGGAAGAACTGTCCTGGTGGCAGGGACCGTACAAGGAGTTGTCACCGTCGCTGATGGAGACGGCCAAGCGCCAACTGTCCGAGTTGATCGAGGCGCATTACAACCACCCCTGTATCTTCGCCTGGGGGATGAGCAACGAGGTGGGGAACAACCATGAGCACATTCTCGAGCTGGCCGCTCATACCCGTTCCTTGGACGGAACGCGCATCGTCGATGCCGTCAGCAACGGTATCTATTCGACTCTCGACAAGGATCCTTCGCTGGTACTGGACCTTCCGACCTGGAATGAGTATATGGGCACATGGCACGGGGAATCACGGAATGACCTGCTGACCAGCATGCCGAAAGTAGCAAATGTGCTGAATGGGCGTCCGCTGCTCATTACCGAGCACGGCCTTTGCGAACCGACTTTCACGGGCGGCGATGCTCGCCGCGTTGACGAGATGATCTTCCACATCAAGGAGTGGAAACGGCAGCCTTTTATTTGCGGATACATTTACTTCAGCCTGGAAGACTACCGGACCCATATGGGGGAGGAGGGCATCGGTCGCCACCGGATCCGCCGTCATGGCGTGTGCGATAAATACCTGGAGCCCAAGGCGTCCTATTTCATTCTTCAGCAGCTGATGTCACCGATTGCTGTGACGAAGGTCTCCCGACCTCGTCACCCTGGCCAGCGGACTCCCGGTCCGGGTGTCGTCATTGCAGTCAAAGCATCCGATGACATCCCGTCATACACGCTTCGCGGATATTGCCTCCGCTATGAGACAAATCATGGCATGCAAAAGACCATTGCCCTTCCTGTGTTGAAGCCCGGCGACTCTTTCGAAATGCTTTTTGAAGATATCAACGACAATTTCCATTTTGACATCCTCCGTCATGACGGAAGCATTGTCCTGAAATATTGATGATTATGAGCAAACGTCTTACATTGATCCATGCTTTCTGCCTGGTGACCCTTGTCGCATCTGCGCAAAAAACCTATACCATCGAAGTCCCCTCTACCCCCATGGAGATCAAGACCGGACATCTCAACCTAGGAGGAACGTCCCCCTCGGGAGTCGGCATTTCCGTCAACAGTTTCTATATGGAACTGGATGGGAAACCCTTCATCCCGGTTTTGGGCGAGTTCCACTACAGCCGCTATCCCCGTGACCAATGGGAGGAGCAGATCCTGAAGATAAAGGCCGGCGGCGTCAATGTCATCCCGACCTATGTTTTCTGGAATATTCACGAGCCATATGAAGGTGAGTTCGATTGGAGCGGAAATAAGGATTTGCGGGCCTTTATCGAACTGTGCGGGAAGCACGGGGTCTGGAGCATCGTCCGTATCGGCCCCTTCGACCATGGTGAAATACGGAATGGCGGCCTGCCTGACTGGCTTTTCACCAAACCGCTTGAAGTACGTTCAAATGATGTCAACTATCTGCATTACACGGGCTTGTTATATGACCAGATTGCTGCTCAGGTCCGCGGACTGTTCTATAAAGACGGAGGTCCGGTCATTGGCGTGCAGGTCGAGAATGAGCATCAGCATTCTGCAGCATGCTGGGCTCTGAGCTACCCGGGCGAGGCAGGCGATTACACGTCGGCTACCTATGATGCCTCTATAACGATGGCCGGAGTCAGCTCCCAAGACCGCCGGATAACGACTTCAGAATTGGGCGACCTCCATATGCAGACCCTTCTTTTCATGGCGAAGGAACGCGGATTCATCGCCCCGCTTTATACAGCCACTGGGTGGGGGAATGCTGCGGTTCTGGGCTATGACGGAATTCCGGTGACGGCCGGATATCCGTATCCGGTTTGGGGTGATGTGAATGCTAAGAGCGAGTTCTGCCTTTTCAAGGACCTGCACCAAGATCCCGATTATGGACCGGTCCGCTATAAACCTGAGGATTTCCCGTCCTTCAGCGTAGAAATGGGAGCCGGTATCCAGATTATCTACGAGAAGCGCCCGGTCATCAATCCGAAAGGAGCGGAAGCTATGATTGTCCGCTGTCTGGGCAGCGGTGCGAATGCCATCGGCTATTATATGTACCAGGGCGGCAGCTCTCCGCTCGGGCCTGACGGTGAGAAATTCCTGTCCGACGGTAATCCGAAGATTACCTATGATTTCCAGGCACCCTTGGGAGAATACGGATTGGAGAAGCCGGTTTATCGCTACCTTCGCCTGCTGCATAGCTTCATTGCCGACTTCGGAGACCGGCTTGCTCCCATGGAAACCGTTCTTCCCGAGGGAGCGCTGTCTTTGCGGCCGGACAACCGCGATGAGTTGCGTTATTGCATCAGGACCAGGGATGGAGCGGGCTTTCTTTTCCTGTTGAACTTTCAGGATCACGATGAGGACCGTCATGACATGGACACGGAAGTCCGGGTAAAGACGGGGTCGGAGACGATCCGGATTCCCGTCCGTCTGAAGAAAGACGAGGTAGCCATCCTTCCGTTCAATTTCAAAATGGGGAAGGCCGTGTTGACATATGCCACCGCACAACCGCTGATGCAGGTCGGAAGCCACTATTTCTTCTTTGCTCCTGACGGCATGCCGGCCGAATTCGTCTTTGTTGGCGGAAAGAGATTCCGCCCGGAACCCGGTTTCGGAAGCACGTTCCGTTATCGTGACATCGTTGTAACAACTTTGACACGGACGCAGGCCGAACAAGCCGTAAAAGTAGAGGATAAAATTCTGTTCACTGATGCGACGGTCCTGCCTCGGAAAGACGGGTCCATTCGGCTGCTCAGCCTTGACAAGCCCGTTTTCGATTATACAGTCTATGACGGAAAGCGCTTTCTTTCTTTCCATCAGGAAGTTCCTGCCGTCTCACCCGTCTTCGAGGTTAAGAGGGTTGGAGTCCGGCGTTTGACGGTCCATTTTACCCAGCGGCCGGAAAGATCCGTCCATGAATACTTTCTTTCGCTGGATTATACGGGTGATGTTGCCATCGGATTTCTGGAAAACAAGGTCGTTGCCGATAACCTCTGGCAGGGGACCGGTCCTTGGCTGATCGGCTTGGGGCGCTTCGCCGATGGAATGCAAAGAGACGACCTGGGATTCTACTTCCGGCCATTAACCCGGAATGCTCCCTTCCTTGGAACCATACCGCAGGCCAATATACCAGATTTCGGGACAGGCAGACATGGCGGCTCTGTCTTGGATATCCGGAACGTGACGATTTTACCCGAATACAAAATGGACATTACCCTATAAGCCATGATTCGTCAAAATAAATACCTTCTCGGGATAAATATCGTTATTCGCCGAAAAATCTTCGGCGAATAGTCTAATTAGTCGCTCCTTAAAAATGGTTTAACAAATTGATAATCAATAAAATAATTGACATTTTTCTTGTTTTTTTCTGCAAGATTTCGTACCTTTATGTCTA
>JGI24712J26585_10000705_pt1 | contig 28408 bp, 23 predicted proteins | sample BioPla3DNA2_FD_26585 | JGI IMG/M metagenome (IMG submission 26585)
AAGGTTATAAGGCAGTACAGGTGCCTCGTTGCGTGATATCCGCCCGCAGTCGACCTCAAGGGTATGAAAGCCACCAGATACAGTACGCCCGCCAGGGGCCTTGAAAATACTGCCGACAGGATCAGGACTGCCGCCACACTTATCACCGTGGATATTATCAGCTCCAACCCATATGCGTAAACCGCCGTGTCCTCCGGCTTTATGATGCCCTGCTTCGCCATTGCTTCCGATAGTTGACGTGATTTTTTACTTATCAGTGTCATCACCCCATTTTCCTGTGAGCTTACCATTTATCCCTGTGGTTTGCAATGAATTTGGCACAAACGGCAGATTTCGCGGCATAATTTGCGCCACTCTACGCCACTGACTTTTTAAGGGTGTTCAAATGTATGGAGACTCTGAATATCCCATCCGATTTATCAATCATCATTTCACCTTTATATTTGTCCACGCATCTTTTCACGTTTTTCAATCCGTAGCCCTGTACCTTTTTTTTCGCTCTTTTGGCCGCCGAGGCCTCCTGGCTGAATGAATTTTCAATCTCATAAAAAAGGAGTTTTTCCTTCTGTATTATACATATTGATATGTGCCTGAGCTCTTTTGGCAGCAGCTCACAGGCCTCCAGGGCATTGTCAAATGTGTTTCCTATAATAATACTCAGGTCGGGAGAGGATATGTTTATCTCCTCCGTCACCCGGACATCCAGGTCAATGGGTATGCTCTGCCTGCGCGCCTTCTGAACACGCTGGTTCAGCACCGCGCTGACTACCGTATTTCCCACATCCACAACATGACCAAGGTTTGAGAAAACCTCGGTTGCCTGCTCCACACATTCCCTGGCATGCTCTATTTCATTGACATCAATAAGGGACTTCATGGTATTGAGATATTTGGCTATATCATGCCACAGCGCCCTTGTCTCCTCCTGGTCTTCCTTTAACTGCTGGAAATACTCCAGCTCGGACTTAAACTGCTGCTCGGCAAGCTCATTTTGTTTTTTAATCTCATAGGCGCTTTTTATTCTCTCAATGTAAAGAAAGATAATCACATTTATATACAGGACACCTGCTGCAGCAATTGCAAAGTCCATTGTAATAAAAGAGTCATTGCGATATACTGCCAAGTACATTATATGGCATATGAATACGCTGAACACCTGACATAATAGCAGGGGTATAGCAGCGAAAAGAGATTCATTGGTTTTCCGCCAGTTGGACAGCCTAATAACAAAATAATAGAAGAAAAGCTGAGTTATTTTTGCAATAGATATAAAAACTATTCTCATATTTCCATATTCAAACAATGAATCAAGAGGAAAGCCAAACAAGGCAATAATAAACATATATATATTATCAACCAATATGTTTATCATACATATAAGGAGGGCACAATAAAGAGAAGTCAAAAGCTTAGCGGAAAACAGTAATTTTGTCATTATTACCATACAAATAAAAGTGTATGCCAGCCTGATAAAGGGATTAACCGGCAAAACACTGAGTATACCCAAAACAACACCAAATGCTCCATATATGGCCAGCACTGTTATAATGCCCCTCTGGTATTTGTTGAACAGGCCGGTCAAAAAAATATGTATGAAAAAAATCTCAACCACTACGGTAGCAATTTCAAATAGAATATACATAAGGTTATCTCCGCAAAAAGTTATGAAAAGCTTTCAAAAACTCGTCTCTTCTGTATCTGCTTATCTTCATGGTCAATCCGTTTTTCAAAACAATTTCACTCTGGCTTGCAGAGATAATCTGATCCAGATTGACTAGATAACTGCCGTGGGGCCTGGCAAAGCCCCCGCCCTCCAGGGATTCCTCAATAGTCTTCAGGGGTGACCTGATTTCATATGTGCTGTTCACCGTATGGATTTTTGTATTGTGGCCGCACACCTCACAATAGAGGATTTCATCTACGGGTATNATGAATGTTCTCCCGTCATATCTAACCTGCAGCCTTTTGGGCATGATTTTTTTCCATGCGGCTGATAAGACATCGGAAAACTCCTCATATTTGACAGGCTTCATCAGGTAGCGAAAGGCCACCTCATACCCCCGTATGGTATATTTGCTGCTCATTGTCGTAAAAACAATAAGCGGCGGACGGTCGCTAAATCTCTCCATTATGATTTTCGCGGCATCAAAGCCATTGAGCAGCTTCATCTGAATGTCCAGAAATATAAGGTCGTAAGTTTCCCCGTCAAGGGTATCCAGCAGCTCCTCGGCGGAGCCGAATGCTCTCTTCTCAATGGAGGAATCATATTTTTCTATATATTCCCATAGCGTGTCGATATCCTTTTTGTCATCATCACAAATTGCTATCCTCAATTTCATCCCCCTTTTTGAAAACAATAATACACTATTATGTAATATATTGCAACATCGTGCAAATTACGTCTCAAAATGTGCAAGTTATGACAAAACCCTTGATTTTGTGTTACTATTCCTTTATTTTCTAATCAGCGGTATTCAAAATAATGTAAGGAGGGATAATAGTGAAAAAGTTTCTGATACGTTTTGGGACTCTTCTCTCGACCCTTGCATTGTTCTTTGCGCTGGCCACCAGCGGCTTTGCCTGCATTTATACCACACATCAGCCGGAAGAGCCCGCCGACCTGGAGCGCTTCAAAAAATAACCTCAACATAAATAATTTACACCTGCCGGAAGCAGGTGTAAATTATGCAGGAATCTGTAACCGAACAAATTTAAAATATTTGCTGTAAGTATTTTTTCATTTGGTCTCCTATTTTAATTTAATGCCTGGTGTAGCCTGTGTGCAAGGTTTTTGTCGTAATCGGCAAAAAACCTTGCACACAGGCAGTCAATCAACATATCTGATATAGGCATAACAGTTTTGTTTTTCCCGTCCAAAAGAGCAAAGCGCTATTTTGGCAAATGTGGTTTGCAAAACCCATTTGTTCAGCGGGCATTATTTATACTGCTTTTTACCTCCATTTATAGTCCGGGTGCAAAGGGAATATCTCTTTTGAGATATGAAAACATCTCTGCACCCGGATTTGCTCTGTCCTGTGCATTATGCTATATTTATCTTATATTAATATCAGCATATTCCATCGGAGGATAAAACAAATGCCTGTTTTAAAACGATACTATTTTAATAATTCGGTTTTAGACTATCTCATTTTTCTCGCATGTGCCCTGATAGGTGTTTTATTGATCTGGCTTCTTAGCCGCTTCCTTCTGGGACGCTTTATAAAAAGAGCCGAAAAAACCGAAACAACTGCCGATAACATCATTTGCGAAATAATAAAAAAGCGGCTTGTCCCCATAGCATATTTAATTGTTTTATTTTTCAGCACAAAGCTTCTTGTTTTTACCCCTCGGGTCTACAATGCAATCAATACCGTGTTCCTGGCGTTAATAGTTATAATGGGAGCTTTGTTTGTCTCCTCGTTGCTGGTTTTCCTTTTCAGCAAGTATTGGAAAAATAAAAACGCCGGAGAAAGCAACGAAATGGCGTTGAGACTCCTGACGTTTGTCATCAAATTGGCAGTATGGATTGTGGCTCTGTTTCTATTTCTGGATAATCTGGGCATCAAAATAAACTCTCTGATAGCCGGTCTGGGTATTGGAGGAATTGCAATAGCCTTTGCCGCCCAGGCTATTCTGGCGGATATATTCTGCTTCTTCTCAATATTTTTTGACAGGCCTTTTGAAATCGGTGATTATATAGTGTTCGGTGAGTTTTCGGGCACAGTGGAGCATATCGGTGTTAAAACAACTCGTTTACGTACCCTGAGCGGCGAGCAGCTGATTTGCTCCAATACTGACCTGACAAGTTCCCGCATAAGAAACTATAAGACCATGCGGCAAAGACGGATAGTGTTCACCCTTCAGGTTACCCATGATACCGACCATGACAGGCTCAGGGAAATCCCCGGCATGGTAAAGGAAATAATAGAAGGAACGCCGGACACCTCATTCAGCAGAGCACATTTTGCCGAATTCGGTGAATACAGCCTTGATTATACAATTGTATACTATGTTCTCAGCGGCGACTATGCAAAATATATGGACGTTCACCAGGATATTTTATTTAAAATCAAAGATGCTTTCGATAAATCGGGTATCAGATTTGCTTATCCTACCCGTACACTACACATGGGCAATCCAAAGTCCTGAAGGAGCGCGGCTGCTATTTATCCTCCAGCTGCTCCTCCACCTCTGCCATCCTGCCCTCCGCCAGTTCCTTTGATATAAAGACCTTTCCGCATTTTGGGCAGGTGGGCACTTCATGTGAAAACTTATGTCCCATATATTCAAACAGAGTCTTTTTCTTTTTCAGCTCTTCGTTACATTTTCCGCATTTCCAGGTTTTTTCTTCGTTCATTTTGGCCATCCGTTTCTCCGCGTATATACGGTAAAATAACTTTTATTCCTCAATAAAATGCATACGGTGATAATATGCTTCCAGGATTTCAAATACCTCGGGAGCTTTCTTTTTGTATTTCACCCAATATGTGAGTACAGGTTTTACCATGCTGGCTGTATAAACATCCTCAGTTTCATTGTAGAACCTGTCTTCGTTTTTTTCGGCCATCCATATGGTTTCTTTTAAATCCGACTCGGATATGAGCCTTTCATCCATTTCCTTTTGCACATCCCGGGGAATTTCAAGCTTCAGGCTGTCCCATTCATGAGCTTCAGGCACAAAATCAACTCCCGTCAGTTCTTTTAGCAGGGTCTTTTTTATATTAAGGCTGTTTTTCCTCTTTTCCTCAAGGCTTGGTATGTCCAAACCTGTCTCCAATCCAAATACCAGGTCCAGTATATGCCTGCACTCCTTTTCACGGGAAGCAAAAACCTCACGGCAGTTTGCGCAGTATACTATGTAGGGCTTATCGCCGGCCCTGCTCCGGTTTTCGGTTATCTGGTCATACAGCTTTGGATTTGCTATTCTCATATGGCCGCCATAGCCGCAGCACCTGTTTTTCTCCTTGAGCTCTTCCAGCTGGATGCCCCCTCTTTGCGCCAGGGTTCTTACGCCCTCCATCATGTTTTCATCTCCCCTTGCCGCACAGGGGTCAAATACCGAGGCACTGGAAAAAGCCTCCGCCGGTACAATACTCTCGTCCTTCGCCAAAAGCTCATAGAGGGATATTCTTTTTATCTCTGGCATAAAAATGCTGAAAATACTTTCGCATGTGGCACAGGCAAAGACAAAGACAGGCTCACCCATTTCGGACCATTCACGCTTTATTCTTTCCACATTCCCGTTCATGCGTTTCTCGTCTCCAGCCCAATAAGCCGGTGCTCCGCAGCAACTGGTATATATACCCGCATTATACTTTTCCCTCAGGTAGTTATATGCGCCATACACATGCTCCGGGTTTGATGCGCCCAACTGGCATCCCGGGAAGAAGACGTATTCGCTATTGTCCGGAACAATCCTGAACTCTCCCTCTCCTGTGGAAAAGTCCATCTCTCTGAGCCAAAAATCGTGCAGAGCGGCCGGATGTGTGCCCGCGTTCATACGCGCCGTCCTGGAAAAGCGCAGCAGCTCTCCCAGGTCAACACTCTCAGGACAAATTGATTTGCAGTACCCGCAAATGTTGCAGGAATAGGTCTCTCTTGTCATAGTGCGGCTTGACAATGACCCCGATTGAGAATCTGTAAATACCTCAATGGCCATCCTGTGGGGCTTCTTCCGAAAAAGCGCCAGCATTTCACAAGAGCGCATACATTTTTCGCAGTCACACTTCAGGCAGCGCTGAGCCTCCTGCTTTGCCTCCTGCTCGGAGTATCCGTCTGCGCCGGCAGCCTTAACGAGAGGTACAGACCGGGCATCCTCATGGTCCAGATATCTGCCGCAATATGATTTGTCATACCCGCCTGGGCTTTTGATCACATTTCCGGTCTGCAAAAAGGTTTCTATTGTCTTGGACAGCTCATTGCCCTGTGCAATGGCCTCCATTGGCGACGCGCCACAAAGACCGCCTCCCATAAATACCTTCGGATTTGAAGTTATCAGCATTTCAGAATCCCAGCTGTCTGAGAGCCCAAAGGAGGAACCATCCTGCCCGGTAGCAATATATATGGCGTCAAATCCATCAAGCTCATCAAGGGATTTTATTTCTTTTCCGAATTTAAATTCCACACTGACAGCGGAAAACTGGAGCTTGATATCCTCGTCAAACTTTTCAAATTCGCTGTGCTCCCGCAGGCAGCCGCCCCAACCCTCCCGGGCTTCAAATACGGTCACCTGATACTTTTTCTCAGCCAAGCCCAGGGCGCAGGATAGCCCGGCCAGGCCGGCCCCCACAACTGCAACCGTCTGGGTTTTGGGGGGTATGAAGTATGCCTCGGGCTTACGGCTCTTTGCATATCTTACTACAGCAGCCTCTATGTCCCGTATCGCTATGGGCTCATCGCCCGTCAGTGTTCTCTGGCAGCGCTCCCTGCAGGGCTGGTCACACAGGGTACTGACTATGACGGGAAATACCACCGATTTTTTAAGTTCCTTATAAGCCGCTGCCCATCTGCCCTTTCCTGCCTTCTCCAGAAAAGAACGCATATCCAGATGAAAGGGACACGCAAATGAACAGGAAGCGGGCTCCCCGTTTATACATCTTGATGTAAATCTTGTTGCTTCCTCCATTTTCATTGATCATCATTCCTTTCCGGGTGCAGGCACTGCTTGCTCCCTGCCGCGTCTCCGCGCTTTTTAATATAGTTTTCCTGCAGGTATATTATATCATAACAATAGTCGTTTTGTCATTGTAAATAGTGGCTTTTGCCGCCGCTTATTCAATATATTCATCCATAACATGCAGCGGAGGGCACAGATAAAAATAAAAAGTATCATGGCGCCCTGCGCAACAAAGCGCAGGGCGCCATATAATCTTTTAACCTGCCATTAAAGCGGATTTGCCTTTATATACTCCAGTTCATCTTCAAAATCGGAACCGAGATAATACTTCGGAGGAGTGAGGTCCTCGCCTTTCTGCTTGGCCTCCCATGCCGCCTTAACCTTATCCGGCGTTGCAGGCAGTGAGTAAATACGCACTCCACAGGCATTGTTTATGGCGTTTATTACGGCCATATGCCCGGAGGACTGATAGCACTCGGAGCAGCCGCAGGAACCGTGAGGTCCTGATTCTCTCGGGTTCTCAACGAAGATTAGGTTTATATCGTCAGGTATCATATCAATGGTCGGTATACCGCAGCCCGCCATGTTTCCATGCTTGTCTTCCGCGTTATAGTCCTCGCTGAGTGCAAAGCCTATGCTGTGTGAAAGTCCGCCATAGGCCTGGCCTTCAACAGAGAGCCTGTTTCCTATAATACCCACATCGGAAACACAGGTATATCTCAGCACTTTGGTCTTACCGGTGTTTACATCCACCTCGACCAGCGCCACGTTCACGCAGTACATATAGGTCGGGTTTTTCTCGCCGCGTCCCGTATTGGGGTCCAGTCCGGGAGGCAGACCAATGTCAAATTGGTCATAGTGACCTATATACTTTGTGGGTATGCCTTCGGCAACCATCTCGTCATAGGTGCGGTAGGTGCCGTCCGGCTTGCGCATGGCATCCATGAGCTTGTTGGCCGCGTCAATGGTAGCATTTCCTGCCATGTAGTGGCTCCGGCTGGCTGCCGCAAGTCCGGTGTCAGGGCAGGTCTTGCTGTCATTCATGACGAGCTTTATCTGCTCGGGCTTTACGCCAAGAGGCTCAAGGGCCTTTACCGCATGGGTCAGAGCACCGATATCTCCTCCCTGCCCCACATCTTCCCAGGTATTATAGTGGGTGAAAGTTCCATCGGGATTTAGTTCCAGAGCTACCTCAGCCTGGTCAAACTTACCTATGGTAATAAGGAAGCCGCCCATGCTGATGCCCACGCCCACATGTCTTCCTTCCTTCTTCGCGGCCTCGGCTTCAGCCTTATACTGGTCGTAATAGGGCTTTGCCTTTTCCAGCAGATCCGGATATACATAATCGTGGTACGGAGCGCTGTTGATGGTCAAATCTCCGGGTCTGGCCGCGTTCTTATAGCGGAACGCCCAGGGATCCATGCCCACCTTTTCGGCCGCCATGTCAATGAGAGCTTCAGTGGCCGTATAGACCTGAGGTGCCCCGAATCCCCGGTACGCGGCACAGAACGCATGGTTTGTGGAGCCACCCCGGGCAAGACCCTTGAAGTTGGGAATATTATAGCCGTGGAAGCCGACAGACACAAGATTGTGGAAGATTTTGCTTCCCATGCTGCCATATGCTCCATGGTCAAGACCGATATCATACTCGGCGGCAATGATTTTACCGTCCTTATCACAGGCAACCCGTCCGTTTGTATAGGATGCCGATCTCTTACCGGTCATATGGTTGAACTCTTCATAGCTCAGTGTCATGGTGCAGGGCATATTCAGATTCTGTACGGCGGTGGCGACAAGAGCATAGGTGTTGGCGCTCACGGAATAGCCAAAGGACCCGCCCACAGGGTTCATTATTATTCTGAGATTATCCATGGGAATGCCGCAGGCCATTGATACGGCCTCCCTGGCCTCTGTTATCGCCTGAGCCTTGCACTGCAGGGTGAGCATACCATCAGCACCGATATAACCCTGAACCACATCGGGCTCTATAGGCAGATGGGGTTCATGCTGGGAATGGAAGCTGCCCTCTACCACATGCTCCGCGTTTTCAAAAACCTCGGCTGTGTCCTCTCCCTTATAAACCGGCTGCTCAAGATAGAAGTTTGGCAGCGTCTCATGTATCTGAATGGCATTTGGCATGACCGCTTCGGGGAATGACATATATGAAGGCAAAATCTCAAGCTTTTGCTTTACCTTTTTAGCCGCCGCTTTTGCATTCTCCTCCGAATCGGCCGCAACAAGAGCCACACAGTCTCCCCGCTTGTAGATCTTTTTACCGCAGATAACAGGGAATTCGGTAATGCCTTTTCCCTTTACACGCGGTACAACTGGCGGACCTTCAAGGTTATTTGTGCCTTTTACGTCCTTTGCCGTCATAACCTTGTATACGCCGGGCATTGCTTCAGCTTCAGACGTATCGATTTCGATAATATTGGCATGAGGAACTTCGGATATGACAACCGCCAGGTAAGCGGTTCCCTCGGGCATTTTCAGCTTAATGTCATCACCATAGTCGCAAAGACCGGTTACCTTTGCCAGGGCTGAGGGTCTGGGATATCTGGAACCATAGATATCCTCATCGTCGGCATGTCTATATGTTATATCCTCCATGGTTGCCTCGCCGCGCATAACCTTGGCCGCTTCCATAACAGCGTCAACAATTGGCTTGTAGCCTGTGCAGCGGCACACATTCCTGTGCTTCTTGAACCACTCGCGAACTTCTTCGCGGGTCGGAGACGGGTTTTCTTTCAGAAGTCCGTATGCAGAGACTATGAAGCCGGGGGAACAGAAACCGCACTGTACGCCGCCATAGGTAATCCATGCCTGCTGCAGCGGATGAAGATTCTGGGGTGTTCCGATACCCTCAATCGTGATAATCTCACTGTTCTCAGGTACGTTTTTCATTTTAACCGTGCATGAGCGGACTACCTTTCCGTTAAGCAGTACGGAACAGGCACCGCATACGCCGATACCGCACCCAACCTTTGTACCTGTAAGTCCCATCCGGCGGATAACCGTTGCCAGATTATCCTTGTCCAGATCGCAAATAACGGGTCTCTCAACACCGTTAATCGACAAGGCCAGTCTTGTGATTTTCATGTTCTCATCCTTTCATACTATCATAAGAAGCTAATATACTGCGGGGTATATTTAATAACTTACAATTATTCGGCTAACAATTATTATAATATAGCAAAACATCTTATGCAAGAACGGTATTTAATTTTCATTGAAATTATTCCTCTATAAGAGCTACCTTAAGGGTAATAACCTGTAAATTCTGTGTACTCACAGCAGCCCCTTAAGCTGGAAAATGCCAATGGGTTTTTTCCTGGGCATAAAAAACCTATACTCGGGATGAGTTATTTCAGTCAGCCTTCGCTCCAAAAACTCGTTTATTTCACTGTCCGTAGCCTCTTTGGATAATGACCTGACAAAGCTTGCGGCTTCTTCCATTGACTTGAAGGGTTGCCCGAATTCAAACTCCCTGTGCGTAATTTTATACTCAATATTATTCTCAATAAGATATTTTTCAGTATCTTCTGCGGTATTCTTCTTCATTTTGCGGTATTTTCCGGGAAATAATTCACTTTCAGCCTCTTTTCCCACAACAGCGATTAACTTTTTACATAAAGGCAGAAATTTTTCCAGCTCCCTGCTGCCGAAAAAACTCATATAGATAACATCCCAGCTCCCGCTAAGATTGTAAACGTCCTCCAGTCGGGCATGGATATTTTCTATGCCGCGCACTTCTACGCTCTGCTTAAGCTTCCCAATTACCGCCTCATTTATGTCTACACAGTCTATTCGCTCCATCATGCTGTACAGCTCCAGGTCCACAAGGCCCAGCCCGCAGCCTATATCGCACATGGTTTTATATCCTGAAAGCATAGGAGCTATCGTATCCGCTACATTCTTAAAAAATCCCGTATATTCATTAGCGCTGATATACCATCTTATGGTGTCTTCGTTCCATTTTAAAAGCATATGCCGGCCTCGTTTCTTTTTAGTGATACTTTTTGCCCGGATCTGAATATCCTTGTGCTATCCGCTCCGGATACAATCCAGTGCGCAAGCCGGCTGTCGGTTATTACAAAGCCCGACAGATTACATATGGAAGTTTCCAGCAGACAGGGTGCCAGCGGAGTTGCCGGACCCGCCAGAATTGTTTTCCGAGCTCCTTTTGACAGCTCAAGCAGTCTGGGCAGACTCTTGTTCATAAGGCTTTTTGACGATATGAATACATAATCGCATTCAGGGATAATATACTCGCAGGAAGTATACGGATACTGACCCGGCAATGAGGGCTCCCATTCAATCACAAAAAGCTCGTCCGCGTCTTTTATATAGTCAGCCATATTTGGAAAATAACCCACCGACGCAACCTTTTTGCCGCTGACCTCCTCCTGTAGTGCTATAAAGGGGTCATTAAGCTTTTCTTTTGAATATAAATCGGAGAGCACAACACCGTTATTTTGAGCAATTTCCGGACTGTTGTAATATGAGTTTATCGCAGCCAGACCGATGGATGCTTCAGGAAAATTCCATGACTTAACAAGCCCGGCCACACTGCGAAGAGGCGCACCGATCAGGCTCCCTTTCATAGTCAATGGGCGCGTATCCCACTCAAAAACATCGCTAAGACCTGCTCCCATTTTGTTCACAACGATTGCCATTGTTCTGCCGACTGCTATCAAATCGGCGGTAAGATCTTCAGGTATGCCTGATATCAGCTTATCGTAAACACTCCACATACAGTACATTCCCATCAAATATGCCTGATTTGGCCAAGTCCGTCTAAGGTATTGACATCAGGCCAAAAATTAATATATAATTGTCTTGTCTAAATATGTTTTTCAAGCATAAATCAAACTATGTAGTTTGGCATGTGTCTAATTCTAGATGATAAGCGTATAAAATTCAAGCGTTTTAAATAATGTCCGATTTTTCTGGGCATTCATAAATGCTCCGAGCCTCTTTGCCTGTGACTGTTGTTATGGCATCCTGGCCCGGGCGGCATGCTCCCGGCATGCCGAGCCCGCGAGGTTTTATTGGAAACGGTAAAGCCCTCCTCATTGAAAAGGAGCAATAACGCAGCACAAGCTGTCCTTTTGTGTCTGCTACCTATTGCTTCCGGTTTCGGAAGCATTTTTTGTTATATACACATAACCATTGGATAATGAGGATAAAAATATGGCAAACCACCAACCTACTTATAAAAACCGGCTCATAATACTCAGTCTCGGAATAGTTCTGATCGTCACCATAATTGTCTCTTTTCTTCTTGGGCGATACCCCATAGCTCCCTCAGAGCTTATTGGAATGATACTCTCAAAGGTATTTCATATCGAACCATACTGGACGGAGACAATGGAAGCTGTTCTTTTCAATATCAGGCTGCCCAGGATTATGCTGGCCTGTCTGGTAGGATGTTCCCTGTCCACGGCAGGCGCCTCCTATCAAGGCATTTTTCAAAATCCCATGGCATCACCCGACATACTGGGTGCCTCTGCCGGGGCTGCTTTCGGTGCCGCCCTCGCCATTCTCAGGAGCGGTTCGAGCACAATGATAACCATGAGCGCATTTATTTTCAGTCTTCTGACGGTTGCAATAGTATACATAATCAGCAAAAAGGCAAAGGGCTCCAAACTGCTGGGACTTGTTTTATCCGGCATTATGGTCAGCTCGCTGTTCTCGGCGGGCACCTCCTATATCAAGCTGGTGGCAGACCCCACAGACCAGCTGCCCGCCATCACCTACTGGATGATGGGCAGCCTTTCCGGAGCCAAGCTCAGGGAAGTGGGCTTCGCAGTGATACCCATGGCTCTGGGCCTGATCCCCCTCTTCCTGCTGCGCTGGAGAATAAACATCCTGACTCTTGGTGACGATGAGGCGCGTACTATGGGAATAAACGCCAAGAGACTCCGCTTTATAGTCATAATCTGCGCAACCCTTGTCACGGCAACCAGTGTTTCCGTCAGCGGTATGATTGGTTGGGTCGGGCTGGTTATTCCCCATCTGGCCAGGAGACTGGTGGGCAGCAACTATCGTCATCTGATGCCGGCCACAATGCTTTTTGGAGCGATTTTTATGCTTATTGTGGACAATATCTCAAGAAATCTTTTATCAACGGAGATCCCCCTTGGTATTCTCACAGCCTTTGTCGGTGCTCCGTTCTTCTTATATCTCATCACAAAGAAGGGAGAAGTCCATTGAGTATCGTTGTGAAGAACCTGAATTTCAGCTACGGAAATCGAAAAATCATCGAGGATGTGAGCTTCACTGCCGAAGAAGGAGAGCTTCTTGTTATTCTCGGCCCCAACGGGGTGGGCAAATCCACATTGTTTCAGTGTATCCTGGGGCTTCTTCCCGGCTATACGGGCACAATTACTGTAAACGGAGACAACGCAAGAAACATTGGCATACGGGAGCTTGCAAGGCGCATGGCCTATATCCCTCAAATCCATTCTCCCGTATTCAACTATACCGTATTTGATATTGTTTTAATGGGTACTGCCTCGCAAATATCCGAGATTGGTATCCCGGGCAAAGAGCATATCCGGTTGGCCGAAGAAGCCATAGAAAGACTGGAAATCGGGCATTTAAGAGATCGAGCATATACCCAAATCAGCGGCGGAGAGCGGCAGCTTGTTATGATAGCCAGAGCACTGGCTCAAAAGGCAAAAATTCTGGTTATGGACGAGCCCACCTCAAACCTGGACTACGGAAACCAGATACGAATACTCTCCCATATAAAAAGCCTGGTAAAACAGGGGTATACTATAATTCAATCTTCCCATAACCCGGATCAAGCCTTCTTATTTTCTGACAAGGTGCTTGCCTTGCTGGAAGGCCGTGTTTTAGCATATGGCAGTCCAAAAGATGTTATTTCCGGCGATGTTATCAAGCAGTTATATAGTATTGATGTTGAAGTAGAAAACCTTCACAATGGTAAGGTTAGAATATTTCTTCCAAGTGCCCTTGTTAATCACTGATATTGATAGGAGATGATGATAATGAAGAAAAAACTCATGGCTTTGATCCTAATTCCCGTGGTTTTATTGGCATTTTCATCCTGCAAAAGAGGCACAGTCACCGATGGAACACCTTCACCGGCAACAGATGGCGAAACCATGATATTTACCGATTCCGCCGGGCGCCAGGTAGAGATTTCAAAAAACATTACCCGCATAGTCGCCTCCGGGTATCCCGCGCAGTTGGTTTTGTTTTCCCTGGCTCCGGACAAGCTGGTGGGGCTGGCAGAAGCCTGGTCTGATTCGGCCCTTGAAATCATAGATCCCAAATATCATGATTTACCCGTACTGGGCTCCTTTTATGGCAGCGGGGACCTGAACCTTGAAGAAATAGCTGTTAGAGCTCCTCAGGTAATCATTGATGTGGGAGAACCCAAGTCTAGTATAGTCGAGGATATGGATTCAATAACCGAACAAGTGGGCATTCCTGCCGTTCATATCGAAGCCAGCCTGGATTCCATGCCGGAGGCCTACAGGATGTTGGGAAAACTTCTGGATATGGAGGAGGAAGCAGAAGAGCTGGCCCTATACTGCGAAAATGTACTGACTGAAACCCGGGGACTGGCGGAGCAGTTGGGACGGGACGGGATGAAGTCCTTATTATACTGCATGGGCAGCGACGGGCTTAACGTCATTGCCCAGGGCACCTTTCACGCCCAGGTAATCGACAGGCTTTCCAATAATCTGGCCGTCATCGAAAACGCGTCCTCCAAAGGTACCGGAAACCCGGTGGATATGGAACAGCTTTTAAACTGGGATCCGGAAGTAATTATTTTTGCGCCGGACAGCATATATGATACCGTGCGTGAAGATGAAACATGGCGTCAATTGCAGGCCATATCCGCCGGCAACTACTATGAAATACCCATCGGCCCGTATAACTGGATGAGCTTCCCTCCCTCGGTAAACAGGTATCTGGGAATGATTTGGCTTACAGGAGTTCTCTATCCCGAGACCGCCACATTTGATGTTTACGAAGAGGCCTCAAAGTTTTTTGAACTTTTCTATCACACTAACCTCACAGAAGAGCAGTTTAAAGAGCTGACAAAAAACTCTCTGTCATAACACCCGAATATTATTTATTTCTATAAAGGACACAGCGAAGTTTCCAGCTTTGCTGTGTCTTTTTTCGCTTTTATGGGGCATGAAATTTGACTGCACAAGCCTTGATAATTTTATATTATTAAGATAATATTAGTAAAGTATTACATGCCAGGGAAGGAGCGCATTGCCGCCCAACAGATTTTGTTAAAACAGGCGGCATGCTACATAATCTATGAATAAACACAAATATCCTCATCTTTTCAGCCCTATCATATTGGGTAACACACTTTTCAGAAACAGGATATTCGGCGCTCCTACGGGAGCCCAGGACCTGACTCCCGAAGGTTTTCCCGTGCCTGACACCTGCTCCTATTACGAGTTGAAGGCCAGGGGCGGGGCGGCCACGGTGACAGTGGGAGAATGTATGGTCGATTCAAAGCGGGGAATGGGCGGAGACCATCACTTTGCCCTCGACGATGAGATGAGCCTTGCCTCCATGTCGGCCCTTGCGGACGCTATTTCCCGCCATGGAGCCGTAGCCTCTGTCGAACTACAGCACGCGGGCATGTTTTCGCGCAATTCCCACGCCAGAGGAGCGCCCCTGTACGGGCCAGTGAAATGCGTCAACTCCTACGGTCTTGAGGTCGAGGAAATGCCCGAGGAGGTTATTCTTGAGACCATTGAAGCCTTCGGTGACGCAGCCGTTAACGCCAAAAAGCGCGGTTTCGGCATGGTTTTAATTCACGGCGGACACGGCTGGCTCATATCCCAGTTTATGTCTTCAAAAATAAACACCCGAAAGGACCAGTGGGGAGGCAGTCTGGAGAATCGCATGCGTCTTCCTCTTGCAATAATAGAAAACATTCGCAGTAAAGCAGGCAGGGATTTCCCCATTGAGTTTCGAATGAGCGGCTCGGAGTGTAATCCGGAGGGCTATGGTATTGAAGAGGGCATAGAAATCGCAAAAATGCTGGACGGCAGGGCGGATCTTATCCATGTTTCCGCAGGAAACCATGAGGTCAAGGAGGCCTTTGGGATAACCCATCCCACCATGTTTCTGCCTGACGGAGCAAATGTCAGGTACGCCGCTGAAATAAAAAAGCATGTAAAAACTCCGGTGGCAACGGTAGGAGCCCTGACGGATCCGGATCTGATGGAGCATATCATAGCCTCAGGCCAGGCGGATGTAGTTGAAATAGCCCGGGGTCTCATAGCGGATCCCGACCTGCCCCTTAAAGCCCGCACCGGCCGGGAGGGTGAGATAAGGCACTGCATGCGCTGCCTTACCTGCTTTTCTGATCTTATCAACACCGGGCACTTTTCCTGTGCCATAAATCCGGTAATAGGGCATGAAACCGACCTGCGCCATCAATTACCTGCTCCCGAAAAACGCCGGATCCTTATTGCCGGGGGCGGTGTTGCGGGTATGCAGGCAGCTCTTACGGCTGCATCTCTGGGACACCAGGTCATACTATGTGAAAAGGCAGGCAGATTGGGCGGTGTTTTACGATGTGAGGAAAGGGTGCCCTTTAAAAAGAAGCTAGGTCTTTATCTTGATTCCCAGGCAAAGCTCATTTCCCGGGCTCCCATTGATCTTCGGCTGGGCACCGAGGTAACCCCAGAGCTGGCCCACCAAATCGGAGCTGATGTCATTATAGCCGCGCTGGGAGCGCGGCCAATCAAACCGGATATTCCCGGCATTGACGGCGCCAATGTAATGGGCGCCGAGGAAGCGTATCTTGAATTTGAAAAGACAGGCAAAAAAGTCGTCATCCTGGGCGGAGGCCTTGTGGGAGTCGAGCTTGCAATATATCTCAGCCAGCAGGGCAGGGATGTAACCATAATCGAAATGATGGATGAACTCAATTTCGGGGAAAATTTCCTGCACGGTGATGCCCTCACCTTCCAGATAGCCGAAAGAAATATTAAAACCGTCCTGTCCACAAAGGTGGTCGACATAAATCAACACGGAGCCGTAGGCGAAGACTCCGCCGGCACAAGACTCTATAAAGCGGATACGGTCATATATGCCGTCGGACAGAGACCCCTTTGGGAGGCCGCCGACGCGCTGCGCTTCTGCGCTCCTGAATTCCATCAGATAGGCGACTGCCTGACTCCGAAAAACATCCGGGCGGCAACTTCCGCCGCCTTCCATATCGCGAGAAATATAGGCAGAGTTTTTATATAATTCCCGATTCTCAAGGACTTAGAATACCCGGAACGCCAGGGCGTCCGGGTATTTTTGCCTTTACCGTATGCAGCGGCTAAAGCCGGGCTGTATCACACAGGAGCAGTAAGCTCCTTTAGTATTTTTTCCGTCAATTCGTCGGCAAGACTCAATACTTCCCCTATTGCCTCCTGGGAAATATCATCAATGTGTATACCGCAAATAACAGCCACATTTACATTCAGCTGCGCACTTAGGCGGGAGGATATTTTATTGCCAACAGCATCGTCCTTATGGCCCGTGATATTTATGGTGGATGTGGTTGAAGAGGTCTTTTTCTCATCGAGCATACTGGGCCTGGCTATACTGACCGAGCAGCTGCCTATATGGGGACTGTCTCCGCCTGTTACCGACACGCAAAGGTCTCTTCCCATTTTAACAGCGCAGGCTTTAAGGGTGATGTGTCCACTGCTAACCCGGAAAACCCTGATATTTTCCATCAAGGCTCTCCCCACCTTTTAAATCCCGGGTGTTCCAGCCCGAATTGGTCAAGAATCTTTCCTATAAGATGCCTCTTCATATCCTCCGCGGTTGATATGGAGTTGTAAAAGGACATCATCGCAGGCATAATCACAACCCCCATTTGGGAGAGGCAGAGCATATTTTTCAGATGTATCGGGCTCAGAGGTGTTTCCCGGACAACCAGCACCAGCTTTCTTTGCTCCTTAATCGTCACGTCCGCGGCTCTCAGAAGCAGATTGTCCGAAAAGCCACTGTTGATTCCAGCAACGGTCTTCATGCTGCAGGGTATGACCACCATACCCATGGTTCTGTATGTTCCGCTTGATATGGACGCCCCAAAATCATTTATATCATATTCCCTGTCGGCAAGCTCCCGGAGCTTTTCCGGGGATATATCCTCATCGGCCATTGTGAGCTCCGCCCCCCGGGTCATAACAAGGTGCCTTTCAATTCCCTCTTGTTCCCCGAGAGCTTTTAAAAGCTCAACTGCCAGCCCGACCCCGCTGGCTCCACTGACACCTACAATAATTCTTTTATCTCCCATCATTTTCCCCGCGCCTTCCTAATCCCGGTCAAACAGCTGTGGAGCAAAGGGAACCGGATCCAGCTCCATAAATTTTGACCTTTCAAATTTCTCTTTCATGGAATAGGGTACCGTACAATCAAAAATTGTCTTGCAGGTTATCCCCCTGTCCCTGACAGACGGGCTATACTCCGGATCCTGGGAAGGGTCCAGCGGATGACAGCGCACACCGGGTATGAAAACAGTATCCACATCCCCCTGATACCTGGTATTCAGGGCCCATAAAACATCGTTGCTGTCGAAGGGGTCCACATCCTCGTCCACTAAAAATACATGTTTGAGTTCTGAAAATGCCGAAAATGCAAGAAGAGCCGCCTGCCTCTGCCTCCCCTCATCGCTGGGTGAGGATTTTTTAAACTGAAGAACAGCCATATATTTTCCTCCCCCGGAGGGATGGCAGTACACATTCATAAGCCTTCCGGGCATGGCCCGCTCCACCATCTGTATTATGCTTGCCTCTGTGGGAATACCCACCATGCTGACATGCTCTTCGCTGGAGCCTATGCAGGTCTGCATAATCGGGTTATGCCGGTGGGTCACCGCTTTTACCTTTATCAGCGGAATTGCGGGATTGGCGGCACCGGTATATCCGGTAAACTCCGGCATGGCCTTACCGGTTTTGGTGGCCTGGTCCTCCGCCACCCGTACATTGGGTATCAGTTCGCCCTCGATGACATATTCCGCATTGGCTATCGCATATTCGTCGATGGTAAGGCATTTGACAAGCTCTACTGCCCTGCCGCGTATGGCGCCCGCTATGGACAGCTCATTAAAGCCCAGGGGCGTTGTGGGCGGCTCAAAGCAGGAAGCGATCTCTATTGCAGGGTCAACCCCTATGCTTATGGAAATGGGCAGGGGCTTTCCCTCGGACTCGGCCTTTTGACGGAATACATCCAGATGCCGGGCTCCCGGAGTAAAGAACATGGATATCTCATCCTTACTCTGGAGACAAAGCCTGTGTATGGTTACGTCGGACTCGCCGGTATTCGGGTCTGAGGCATAGCACATACCCAGGGTGATATATGGACCGGCATCCTCTTGGGTATTTGTTGGGGCCGGCACCAATTTCCTTATATCAAAGCCCGGCTCATCGGCCAGGTGCACAACCTGCTGACATTTTGCGTTTTCTTCCGATATTTTTACAGGCTCAATCGGCTTCTGCAGCGCCCTGTTGAGCAGGAAGCCGAGTCTCTCCGGCTCCTCTCCCAGCAAATATCCCACCCTTTTCCGGCTTGCAAGCACGCCGATAGCCACTCTAGCCCCAGGCATGCCTTTAATATTGTTAAAGATCATAGCCGGACCTTCCCTTGTGGGTCTTTTTACCGTGCCTCCGGCCCCTATATATCTGTAGACACCGGCCAGCTCCCCATGGGCTGAAACAGGCTTGTCCGTTTCAATCAGCTGCCCCGGTATTCTTGAAAGCAGCTCCAGTGCGGAGCGCAGATCCTTTACTTCCCTCGACATTGCTTCATACTCCTTTCATATCTTTTTATTTCAATGCCTGCTGAACAATTCAAAAACGCAACAACAGCAATACTTTGACAGCGTTTTTTATTGTTCAGGTGTAAGATTTATGTTGTAATCGGCAAAAAACCTTTCACACAAGCAGTCAATCAATGTATCTGAAACGGGCAAAACTGGTTTGTTTTTGAAATGCGTTGCAAAACCCATTTGTTCAGCGGACACAGATTTATTGTATACCACCGTCAACTGTGGAGCAACATGTAAATGATAACCCTCCACTATGTCTAAGTAACACAATGGAGGGCTGTGGTTAAGATATTTTAGCTCTCTTCACAGGAAGGGCTTAGGACTCTTGCATTATCATAACGCATACCGTAAGTGAATCTTCCAGATACATGGGGCCGAAGCAGAGCTTGAGCCCTTCGTCATTATTATATACCCATATATAAAAAATATTGTCGGGGAAATACCCGGAGAGCTTAAAGCCCCAGGTCTCAAGGAGTGTGTCGTATATATTGTATATCTCGGAATATGAGCCGAGGAAAATAATGTCGTCAATACTATAGAAAAATGATGCCGCGCTGTCGGTAACGTTTTTAAAGAAGACAGGAATGTTGAAATACTTGCCAAAGTCAGGAACCGACTTATATTCTTCATAGCCGACGCTGTTTTTTCTGATCTCGGTTTTGTATTCCTCATAGACCTGTAAATAGGGTTCCCCCTCAGCCTCAAGGTCAAGATTGAGAATCGAATCCAGAGGTACCGCCAGGTTTATATTCTGGCCGTATGTAATCGAGCTTGTTGTCACCCCTATTGCCTGCCCCCGGGCATTGAGCAGTGCGCCCCCGCTGCTTCCCTGTGAGATAGCAGCCGTTATCTGTATATACGGAAGTACCTGGCCGAAAAGCAGTCTGTTCTTATTGCTGACTATACCGTCCGTTATGGTATTCTGTAAACCCAGCGGACTGCTTATTGTATAGATCTGGTCCCCGTCATTAATCGTCCCCGAGGACGCCATTTCAAGATATGGGAACTTTTGCGTCTCAGCTCCCGTTTTCGATATATTTGAAATTTTCACAACGGCAATATCGCGGATCTTGTTTCTGTATATAATATGGGTTACTTCATATTTCATGCCGTCCAAGGTGGTTATATATGCCAGGGCAGTTCCTTCCAGGACGTGGTAATTCGTCACCGCGACACCGTTTTCGGTAATAAAAAACCCACTCCCCGTCGCCGTCGGAACTCCGGTCAAATAATCCGACTCGGATTTATATACCTCAAGGTAGAACACAGCGGGGGATGCTTTTGCCGAAACCTGAGCCGCCGTCAGCGTTTCCTGCTGCAATAAATCGGAAAGGCCCGTTTCCGCTATACTGCGTCCGGTCACTACTCCCTCCGAATAGAGCCTGCCAAGCAGGTTGGTATCCGTTCCTTTAATTCTTGCGGAAAGCGCTTTTAAGGCAATTGTTACGGCATCACTGCGAAGGAATATGGTGTTTTCATTGTACTGTCCGCTTGTCAGGCCTATGCTGTCAGACAGCTCCCAGGCTTTATTCCATTCAAAATCCACAGACGAATCATACCCCAATGCCCGGAGGATGAATGATATGTATTGCCCGGCTGACACATACTCATGGCTTCCAAACCTTTTTTCATCCACCCCTAATGTAAGCCCGTTGCTATACGCATAGCCCACATAGGACTTTGCCCAGTACGGCACATCTTCAAAGGGACAATCCCATACTCTCATTCTGGCAACTTCCTCTTTGCCAAGCATTCTTACAAGCATTATCACAGCCTGCAGCCTGTTTAACGGGTCGTCAAGATCGAATATTGGAGTGCCGTCTGAGTTTGTACCCGTGCCCTTAAAAAGANCCAGATTATATAGTGTATAGGCAGCCCGAATCTCAACCCTGTCGGCTGCCCCCCCACTGACCGGAATGGATAAAATCAATATAATTACAATCAGAATTGATATAATCCGCTTTCCCATAAAGGTCCCTTCCAATACTTAGATTTTCTGGTGACCTTTATTATACAAAAAAAACACTTTATATACAAGTCAAACGAAAATTCTTTAAGAATATTTTACGCCCCTGTATATTTTGAATAATCCGGTTGCTACCCGGTCCTTTCCTCTATGAGTATATTTGCTCCAAATAGTCTTCCACAATATATTTTATTTGCTCCGGCTCTATTTGGGAGCTTACAAGTATTTCTTTTAGCCTTTCAACCTTCTCCATATCAGGGCTGATGTCATCAAATTCAACCACCCGGTCTCCATTTTCCCAGCAGACAGCCCTTATACCATAGACAACGGCTCCCTCGGAGCCATTTGTACGACAGACAGAAGAAAACACATGATATGTCATCCCGGTTTTTTTCCTCGCCTCAGTATTGACCATTTTTCTTCCCCTTCAGTTAGTAAAATATGAGTATAACTTTATAATATGAACATGTTTCGACGATCAGCAGGTTTTATGGTCTCATAGTAAGTTGATTGAGACGAAGATTCCATCGAAATCTGTTATCTCCCGCAAAACTTTGAAAATTTTGCAATAAAAAACTCCGTTAGTCCTGATATTTAATATCCGGATTAACAGAGTTCAGTTTTAGTTTTCATATTTAGATTACAGGCACCGCGTATTCATCTCCGCTTATTTGTCCAAAATCTTGTTGACAACCATCATTATAAACTCCGAATTTGTAGGCCTTGTCCGCTTGTCCGTGATCTGATAATTAAACAGCTTATTAATGCTCTCCATATGGCCTCTTGTCCACGTCATCTCTATGGCATTGCGGATTGCCCGCTCAACCCTTGCACTGGTTGAATTGAACAAGGCCGCGATTTGCGCATAAACATGCCTTGTGAGAGAGTTTATTAAAGTAAGATCATTAATAATCATCATTGCGGCATGCTTTATGTATCCGTGTCCTTTCAGGTTATCGGGCATTCCAATAGCCTTCAGTATTTTTTCTATATTTTTTTCAATATTTTGTGCGTCCGGGTTCTGGGGCAGTTTACCTTCCCGGGATATATGCTTTTCATTATCAATATCCAAAAGCTGATATATTCTGGATGCAAGAGCCTCAAAGTCCAGGGGTTTTATCATGAAATACTCAGCCCCCAGGCTCAGGGCCAGCTGAGATGTTTTATAGTTTCCAATGGCTGAGGTCACAATGTACTGGGTTTTTCTGCCCATGGAGCTTGCCTTCTCAAGCACTCCCAGACCATCAAGCTTGGGCATTATAAGATCCAGGACCACCACATCAGGCTCCGTTTTTCCGATAACCCGGACCGCTTCAATCCCGTCTGTGGCAGTTCCCACAACCTCAAACATATCCTTTTGAGTCATAAACTCGCTCAGAAGGTCTAGAAACTCCGTATTATCGTCTACAATTACTACACGCGGCTTATTGTTTGAATTCATCCTGATCAACACTCCGTTTATATCTTTATTTCACTATATGCCTCCGCCTATCAAATACCTGACCTTTTCATTGAGCATCCGGCAGTCCAAAGGCTTGCGGATATAATGGGCATTCGTATACTCTTTTCTTGAGCCATCTGAAATTAAAACTATTTTTATTATTTCAGGACAGGCTTCTCTGAAAGCATCGTAATCCCCCAGGGTCAGGATTGAACCGTCAAGGATAATGAGGGAAAAGCTATAAATGTCCAGCACAAACAAAGCGCTGTCAACAGTGCCGGCAGAAAAAACCGAAAAGCCTTCAGATGACAAAGACTGTTCCGCACAGGAGCGCACCATATCGTCACAGGAGACAAGGAGTATATCCAGACTTTGAGTCTTGTCCCGGTCGTAGTCCTCGCAGGGAAGCAGAATTGAAAAAAGAGCTCCTCCTTCCGGATGATTTAGTGCGGATAACTCGCCTCTGTTTTTCCGCACAATAGCCCTGCAGATGGCTAGCCCCAGCCCGGTCCCTCTTTCCTTTGTAGTGACAAAAGGTTCAAACAACGATTTTTCTATATCCGGAGAGATTCCCGCGCCATTGTCGCGTATGCTCAGCTCTACCCACTCCTGGCTCGCTTCCCTGACAGTTATGTATATCTCTCCCTCCCCATCAATGGCTTCAACTGCGTTTTTAATTATGTTAACCACAACCTGGGTAAGCTGCTCCGGATCGGCATTTACCTTTCGCACCATCTCCTTATGGGTAATGAGCTTTATGGACTTATTAAGTATACTGCCATTGAGAATAGGCATGATATCATCCAAAAAAAGGCCTATGTCGACAGCCTCTGAGTACATACCCGACAGCCTTTTCATCTGAAGAATGTTATCCATCAGGCTGTCCGCCCTGTCTATCTCCCTAACGCAGCGCTCCAGGTATTTATCAACTTTACTGGAGTCCTTCTCGGTCATTATCATTTGAAGGAGTCCCCTGAGTATGTTTAAGGGAGTTTTTATCTCATGGGCAAGAGAACTGAGGGTCATGGAGTTATTAGCAATTAGCTCCGCTTCGGCTCCATATTTTTGGAACTCATAATATTCTGTGCAGTCATCGGCAATAATCAACCAACCTCGGACAGTCTCTTCAGAAACCAGAGGATAAACCGACCAGTTTAAATACCTGCCGTTATACTCGCTTTTTATTCCTCTACCAGGCTTTTTATGGTTATTGAGCAGACTTCCGTTCCAGGGTGCTTCAATATCCGACATGTGATAATCTTCACATCCGGTTCCGTCAAGCTCCAGAATATTCAACGCATCCCTGTTTGCATAGCATAATTCCATCGACCGGTCCACAAGCATCACAGCACTTTCGATTGCACTCAGTATCATGCCGCTATCAGCCAGTGTACTCAGAAGACTGTGCAGGTTGAAAACAAAAAGGCAATGTCTCACGAAAAGCTCTATGTACTGCTGGGCATCCAGGGTATTTGCCGGTGATTCAATACAGATTATTCCCCATATATCTGCCCCGTCTATCGTTTCGTAGACAAGACAGTCGCTGCCTCTGCTCCAAAACTCCTTTCGCAACCTGCAGTTCCCTTTTTCCAGAACGGTATTTTCGCCTCCCGCCATATACTCCAGCCAGCAACCTTCCGCCCCCAAGATGATGAGAAAAACACCCAGCATAATTTCAAGAGAGCTATTCATCGCCCGGTCCTGACTTTGGAAAACGGGCAAACTCAGCCAAATTATCTGCCGAAGCAGCGCCATAAGCTCCTTTATACCTTTTTCATTGACGTTACAATCTCCATTGCGGATAATATCAATCAGGCGTACAGCAATCTGAAAGCACTGCTGAAAAGGCATGTCTGCCTCCGCCTCGCATTGCTTGCTTCGGAAGGCCTTTATCACCGCTCCGTTAATCATTACTGATTCTGTCCGGTTTTCCCGGCTTTCCATATGGGATAAGTGTCCTTCCCCGTTGTCGGCAACAGACTCCCGGCAATGTCTGCACAAATGGCAGCCATCACAAAGGGATGCATAAAATAGCTCTCCATTGTTTTGGAGAAACATATTAATCCTCAGAGCTGTCGACAAATCGTCCAACAGTTGCTGCCAACTGTCGGAAAAATTGCTTTCTTCTCCAAAAATCATTTCAAGAGCTCCTGCGCACAAATCATATCAAGTTCTTACATTGTTGTTTTATTTGTTACAAACATGTCTTTTACCTTAATACACCATCAATACCAGTAAATTATACCCACAATGTCATAAATAGTCAATCGAATAGTTTCACTATTTTTCATTTTTTCCCTTTTTTTCTTATTTTATTACGTTTTGCCATTCTGCCGACAGGCCTTTGAGGAAAGCTGATTTGAATAATCAGGCTCTTTTCGCCGCTGTTATATACAGACGAAGCTATAAATGCCGCGCCTGTATGACCGGAAGATCCATACACCGGCACCATAACCTCCCCTTGCAGGAGCCTGACATCACCAGTCAAGGCTTTGTCATCATTCCAGTGGGGCAATTGTATATTGTAAAATCCGAAATACCTGTTGCCCGGCTGATACTGCAGCTGTACACCGTATTCAAACTCCAATATCTGCCTTTTTCCGTTCCATCTGTATGATATATCCTCATCAGCCGAGTAGATCCTGTATCCGGCATCATAAAGGGCTCTGACCGGCATATATATCCTGCCGTCAATAACCTGGGCTGGCTTATATTTATTTGCCCGCACCACCCCCTCGCCGTATGAGTCCGCCACGAAAATATTTATGTCCTGAGCTATACCCCGGGTCATCTCATCCTCGGCTCTTGCGATAAAGGCGGCCGCTTCAGCGACGGAGGCGCTTCTGTTCTGCCTGAGGGTTTTATCAGGATATCCAATCAGCAGGTTGTGGCCCGCCATTTGATAAGCATATCCCTTAAACCAGTTGGGAACAAGAGACCAGTCTTTAAATAAAAGCGGTCCTCCGAAATGGTAGACAGAGGGAAATACCCTTCCCAAAGCCCTGATTACCATTACAATACATTCACGTCTTGTTATATCTCCTTCCGGATTGAACATATTATCCGGGTAATCCTCTGGCATAACAAGGCCGAAATCTATAGCTGTTTTCAGCCAGCCACCGGAGGATATCCAGTGCCCCGGTGTATCGGAAAAATCATAGCTGGCAACCGCCGGAGTTTTCATCATACCTTTCAGTAAATCATTGTCGGGAGTGATATCAAAAGCCAGCTCCAGCGTTTTTAAAAAATTCGCTCTGGAAATATAGTCATCGGGAGTTGCAGCCAATTGGGGACTTAACCACCCCCTGGCAACACTCTCATTTAAATAGGCATACGCCCAATGTCTTCTGTATTCACCCTGTGCATGGCCCTGAAATAAGCCTACAACAAAAATAAATGCAATAAAAACAATGGTTATTGCAAATAAATGGCGTCTGTTCATAATTTCACCCATATTGCTCCGCAAATTTCCTGTATAGTCAAAAACCATTCTGCCGCCGGAATTGTCAGAATATAGTATTGTATAATTGGAATACTTAATTGGAAATATTGCAGAATAATCATTAGCAATCCTGAAAGCGGGTCCTGACATCATGTCAAATCTCGGCAACATATATTATTATTTAAAAATTGCCGGATTATATCCGGCTCTGATCAGACTATTTCTTTTAAAATGCCTGTCCTGCCTGATAAAGCTCTTGATAGCCGATAAACGGTCCGCAGCTTCCCAGCTGAAAAAAGTCAATACCGGTAAGCTATGGGGAGGCAAGCTGAGCTTTTATAGGCCTGCGTATCCGATATATTTTTCTATGGCGACAATTATTGCCCTGGCAGGCTTCATGCTGTGCTTAAAAGCAAAAACGAAAACCGGTGGGCCGCGTACCGGAAAAGCGGCTGACGTGTTATAGTTCACACGCCCAATTGGAGGTAAATAATGAATATTATGTATTGCAGCGTTGCCGGGATAGTGAGCAAGGACAATAAAACCCATATTAAAAATGCCCTTGACAAAGTTGAAGGCGTTCAGGAGGTGGGCGTTAATCTTTCCTCCGGAACAGTGCAGGTAAAATTCAGCCCTCCTGCCAGCGAGAGAGAAATAAAAAACTGCATAGAAAAAACAGGCTATAAAATACTCTATGAGTGAAATGGGCTATGGGAATTATTCCGAGGATGCCCATATACTAAACACTTTCCTGACTCTAAATTATGTCAATATTTTGGTATTGTTCATTTTTTTATAACTATATGTTGATTTTTATGACAAGTTGTTGTAATATGTGTTTAATATGTTAAGAGGTGGTATTATGCACTTCTTTGATAACGACGAGCTGTACAAGTTGATGTTCGAGAAAAACCTTGATGCCATAATGCTTATGAGTCCGGACGGAGTCATATATAAAACAAACCCCTCTGCCTGCGAAATGTTTCAGACAACCGAGGGCGACTTATGCAAAATAGGCATTAACGGTATTGCGGATACAGGTGACCATCGTTTACATCAGTTTTTGCGCCGTCTTGAGACAGAGGGCCGGGCTCGAAGCGAACTGAATATGGTAAAAAGAAATGGGATCAAATTCCCTGCGGAGCTTACCGCCTGCATATTTAAAGACAAGCAGGGAAAGCCTGTGACTGTTACAACCATCAGAGATATAACTGAGCTGAAAAAAGCTCTTGAAAATCTCTGGGGCCTTCAAAGAGAGACTGAATACCACGCCTCATATGACTATCTGACCGGTATTTATAATCGAAGAGCATTCATGGAAAAACTGATGCAGGAAATGAACAGATCCCAACGGGACAGAATGCCCATGAGCCTGATTTTGCTTGATGTGGACAAATTCAAGCAAATCAATGACACCAAAGGACATCTTGCAGGTGATACGGTATTGAAAAAGGTGGCACAGAGTTTATCCGAAAATCTGCGCTCATATGATATTCTTGGAAGGTACGGTGGTGATGAATTCATACTGTGCTTGCCCAATACGGCCGGAAGCGAATCTCGTCTGATTGCCGAAAGACTGCGAAACGCCGTAGAGCAGACAAAAATCATCTACGATAAGGAAAGAATAAATGTTACCGCCAGCCTCGGAGTTGTCACCCACTACCATACGGCCCCGGAAACCTTGGAGGACTTAATCTCAAAAGTGGACGGCAACCTATACGAGGCCAAACGATGTAACAACGGCGTGCATGTTGAACCCAGAGCTATATAGACACACGAAGGAATGAAAATTCAGTCGTGTGTTTTTTTGCTTTTTTCCGGTGGTCATAACCTATAATCCTGACAACGGATTTGGCGCCCAGTGCCATATTTTTTGAGCATTTGCGGTTTTATGTCAAATCCCTGTTATCTTTTTATAAAACTATCCGACTAATATATTGTAACAAGTTTTGCAATATGGGCATAAAATAAGGTTATTTTGTAATTAGTGCTAACATTCTATAGTCAAGTCCAAATTAGTGTGTAAATTACCTCGGTCATCAAACGGTAGCTAATGAGACAATAGCCTAAGCGTTTATGCCGCGAAAGCTGTTGACGATGAG